>ERZ1034626.811-NODE-811-length-22229-cov-5.857040_pt1 | contig 22229 bp, 18 predicted proteins | sample MGYA00520652_ERZ1034626 | MGnify/ENA primary metagenome ERZ1034626 (study PRJEB33766, sample SAMN09781765) | gut metagenome | biome: gut microbiome | host: Homo sapiens | place: Madagascar | study: EMG produced TPA metagenomics assembly of the PRJNA485056 data set... | reverse complement strand
GAAGAAAAAGAATCCCAGACGATATCAAAAAAATGTTGCGGGAGGCATCGCCGGATGCGGTGAAATTACTTATCGATACGATGAATAATAAAAAGGAAGCTACAGATTTAAGAATCAAATGCGCCGAAAAAATACTGGAGCGGGTCTATGGTAAAACCGTACAGCCAATCGATGCAGACTTAAATGCAAATTCGGAATTTATCGTCAATATCAAGGTGATTGACTGATGGACATAGAGGTATCCAGACGGCAGCGGGCATTTTTGGACGCGGCTGCCGATGAGGTGTTATTCGGCGGCGCGGCGGGCGGCGGCAAGTCTTACGCGCAGATGATTGACGCGTTTTCCTTTGCGATGCGCTATCCGGGAAGCCGACAGCTCATTTTGAGGCGGACGCTGCCGGAACTTGAAAAATCGCTGATTCGCGTTGCGCTGCAGCTGTTTCCGCGCGCGCTTTACCGCTATCAGGCATCGCGCTATGTCGGCGAGTTTCGCAACGGCTCGGTGCTGGATTTCGGGCACTGCCATGCGGAGGACGATGTATTTCGCTATCAATCGGCGGAGTATGACGTGATCCGCTTCGATGAGCTGACGCATTTTACCGAGCAGATGTATCGCTATTTGATCTCACGCGTGCGCGGGGCGAATGCGTTTCCGAAACAGGTGAAATCCTCCACCAATCCGGGCGGGGTGGGGCACGCGTGGGTGAAGGCGCGGTTTATCGATATCGGCGCGCCCGATGTGGTGCATGCCTGCGAGGGCGGGACGCGGCTGTTTTTGCCCTCACGCGTGCAGGATAATAAGTTTTTGATGCGTGCCGACCCGGGGTATGTGCGGCGGCTGGAGAATCTTTCCAGCCGCGACCGGCGGGCGCTGCTTTACGGCGACTGGGATATTTTTGACGGGCAGTATTTCACCGAATGGGATCGCGCGCGGCATGTGGTTGCGCCGTTTGAGATCCCGGCGGGATGGCGGCGGTATTTCACGATGGACTATGGGCTGGACATGCTGGCGGGCTACTGGATCGCGCTGGATGAGGCGGGCAACGCCTATGTATATCGCGAAATTTATCGCTCCGGGCTGATCATTTCCGAGGCGGCGCGCGCGATTCGCGAGCTGGACGAGCCGGGCGTGTATGCCTATCTTGCGCCGCCCGATCTCTGGAACAGGCGGCAGGACACTGGCAAGAGCGCGGCGCAGATTTTTACCGAGCACGGTGTGCCGGTTGTGCGGGCGCGGAATGAGCGCGTGCAGGGCTGGCTTGCGCTGCGGGAATGGCTTGCGGTGCGCGATGATGAGTTCGGGGCGCGGGCGCCGCGGCTGCGTGTGTGCGCAAACTGCGTGAATTTGATCCGCACGCTGCCGGCGGTTTTGGTGGATCAAAAGAACCCGAACGATGTGGCGCGCGAGCCGCATGAGCTGACGCATGCGCCGGATGCGATCCGCTATTTTGTGGCGGGGCGACCGTTTGCGGCGGAGGCGCAGATCGAGCGAGACGAGGACTACATTAGCTATGACAATGAGGTATCCAATTTTGTAGATTATGGAGTGTGATCGTATGGTATGGGGCTATATAGCGTGCTTCTTGGCGGGTGCGGCGGTATGTATTACCGCTGCTTTTTTGTGCCGTCTATGGCTGCCCAGGGAACGCGAGGAGCGGCGCATCGATGGGCAGACCGATCGACACGCGGAAAAGCTGCGCGAGCAATGGGAGAACTTGTTAAATTACGACGGCTCGCCAAAAAATGGGGGGATGTAAATGGCACAACAGGAACAAATCACGGCGCAGGCGATCTGGACGGAATATCAAAAGGGCGTGACGTATAACACCAATTTGGATTTATACGAGACGGTCAAGAAAAACGAGAATTTCTATTCCGGCAAGCAGTGGGAGGGGCTTAATGCGCCCGATCTGCCAAAGCCTGTGATCAACGTGTTAAAGCGCGTGGTTTCTTACTTTATTTCGATGATCGTATCGGACGATGTGGCGGCGAACTTCGAGCCGTTTTTGGAGGATGCGGAGCTGGACGAGCAGGCGGCGCTTCTATCCGATCAGGTGGCGCAGGTGATGGAGCAGTGCAAGCTGCGAGATTTGGCACGCGAGGTGATCCGCGATGCGGCGGTAGATGGTGATGGGTTTTTATATTTCTATTTCGACCCGGACGCGGAGAGCGGACAGGAGGCGCGCGGGCGGATTCGGGCGGAGCTGCTTGATAACGCATGCGTGATGTTCTCTAACCCCTACAGCGCGGAGCTGCAGGAGCAGGACAGCATTATTATTGCAATGCGTAAGACGCTTGCCAATGTACAGGCGGAGGCGCGCCGGGATGGGCTGTCGGAGGATGTGATTGCGAGCATCCGGGCGGATGACGATAACAATTTGTATAATCCATCGTCTGCACGAGGGGATGATCTGGTGACGGTGGTGCTGCGGCTGTATAAGCAGGATGGCACGATCTGGGCGGTCAAGTCGACACAGGATGTGCTGTTGCGCGCGCCGTGGGACTTGGGATATGCGCTCTATCCGCTCTCTGTGATGCGGTGGGAGCGGATCAAAAACAGCTATCACGGCACATCGGCGCTTTCGGCGGTGATCCCCAATCAGATTGCAATCAACCAGCTGTTTGCCATGGCGATCCACCATGTGAAGACAGCGGCGTTCCCGAAGGTGATTTATGACGCGTCGAAGATCCCGAGCTGGTCGAACAAGGTAGGGCAGGCGATCGGGACGATCGGCAACCCGAACGACGCGGTAGCGACCGGATTCCGTGCGCCGGACATGTCGGCGCAGGTGATGCAGCTGATCGAGCTGATGATACAAAAAACGTTGGAATTTATGGGCGCATCGGATGCGACACTCGGTAATATCAAGCCGGATAACACATCGGCAATCATTGCAGTGCAGCAATCAAGCGCGATGCCGCTATCATTGCAAAAGATGGAGTTTTACCGATTTACCGAAGAGTATGTGCGCATCATCGTGGATATGATCCGGGTCAATTACGGTTCACGGCTTGTCAGCGTGCCGGGTGATGATGGGGATCAGATCATTACTTATGATTTCGGGTCGCTGTCCCCGGCTAATCTTAATATGCAGGTAGATGTTGGCGCATCGTCCTACTGGTCGCAGCTGATGCAGGTGCAGACGCTGGACAACTTATTCACGAAGGGGATCATTACGGATGCGCTGACGTATTTAGACGCGCTGCCGGATGGGTACATCAGCGGCAAGGGCAAGCTGATATCTGCGCTGCGCGAGCGAATGGCGCAGCAGGAGGCGGCGCAGGGTATGCAACCGGGCGGCGAGGAGCAGATCATGCCGATGCCGGAGGGGATGCCAGCGCAAAGCCAAATCATTGGATAAGTGCGCCAAAACAGCGCATTATCGTATAAATAAGCCCCAACCATAGGGCGAAAGGAGAAAGAACATATGTTTGAGGACACCAATCAGACAGCAGAAGAGATCACAATGCCGGAAACCTTATTTGGCGACGGCGACACGCTGACCGAGGGCGAGACACCAGCGCCGGACGTGGCGGAGGATGCGGACGCTGTGACCCGCGACGATGCGCCGGAGGGCGAAAAGCCTGAAGAGGACGCAGAGGAAAAGCAGGCGGCAGAACAGACAATCCGCATTAAATTTAATGGCGAGGAGCAGGACATTCCGATCTCCAAGGCGGTTACATTGGCGCAAAAGGGCATGAATTACGATCATGTCGTGCAGAAAAACGATCATCTTAATGCAATGATTGATCGCTATGCCGAGCGCGCCGGAATGACGCGGGAGCAGTATTTCGAATTTCTCGCCAACGCGGACGCGGAGATTGAGCGCAACGCGGAGCTGGAGGTGCTGCGAGCCAGATACCCGGACGCGGACGCGGCGCTGTTAAACGAGATCGCGGAGCGGGAAATTAAGATTCGCGGCGCGGAAAATGAAAGAAAACGAAAGGAAGAAAAGCAGCAGGAAGAGGATGCCCGGCGCGTGCCGTGGAACATGTTTTTTCAAAAGCATCCGGAGCTGCGCCCGGAACAGCTGACGCAGGATTTTTATGACGCGGTACAGGCGGGCGGTACGCCGGAGGAGGTCTATTTATCGCGCCGTGTGGCGGAGCTGGAGGGTAAGCTTGCGACCGAGAGCAAAAACCGGGAAAACGCAAGCCGCGCGGTCGGCTCGGCTCGCGGAGACGCGGGGAAACCGGATACGGACGCGTTTTTGCAGGGATTCCTAAACGCTGCATATTAACTTAGGAGGTTATTTTTATGGCAATTAATCTGCATGACAAGTACGCAAAGGAAATTCAGACAAAATTTACCAAGGAAAGCATGGTTAAGGGCATGCTTTCGGGCAATTACGATTTTACCGGTGTGAAAACGGTAAAAATTGTAACGCCTCAGACCGTGCCGATGGGCGATTACACGCGTTCCGGCACGAATCGTTACGGCACGCCGACCGAGATGCAGGACGTGGTGCAGGAGATGACGCTTACACAGGATAAATCGTTCTCGCTGACGATCGACAAGGGCAACAATGCCGACCAGAACGGCGTGAAGGAGGCGGGCAAGATGCTTGCGCTCCAGATCGCGGAGCAGGCTGTGCCGACAATGGACAAGTACTGCTTCATGCAGCTGGCGCAGAAGGCGGGCAAGGTGGTTGCAAACGCGACTGCGCTGTCTAAGTCTAACGTGTGCACGCAGATCACCAATGGCACGACGTACATGGATGACGCGGAAGTTCCGGCGGACAATCGCGTACTGTATGTTCCGAGCGCGACGTATGCGCTGCTGCGGCTGTCGGACGAGTTCCAGAAATGCGATCCTCTGATCGAAAAATCGCTTGCAAAGGGTCAGGTTGGTACTTACGACGGCATGAACGTGATTAAAGTTCCGGCGGGCAGATGGCCAGCGAATGTGAATTTTATCATTGTGCATAAATCTGCCGGCTGCGCCCCGGTCAAGCTCAACGACACGAAGATGCACACCGATCCCCCGGGAATTTCCGGTAATCTGCTTGAGGGGAGACAGTATTACGATCTGTTCGTATTTGGCGCGAAGTGCGACGGCGTGTATGTCGAGGTCAACACGGCGAGCGGCAAGGGCACGGTTTGCGCCGATCCGACGATCACGGCAAATTCCGGCGCGCTGAGCTGCACGACCACTGGCGCAACGATCGTATACACGACCGACGGTACAGACCCGCGCTACTCGATGAGCGCGAAGGTAGGCACGACCGCGGACGTAACGGGCGCGGGCACGGTGGTTAAGGCATATGCACACAAGGATGGATGCTATCCGTCTGCTGTGGTTACAACGACGCTGACCGCGTAACTTATACTCTGGTTGGGCGGCGTGTCATAGGACGCGCCGTCCTGCGAGCGTACAAAAACGGCGGGAAGTAATGTCTTCCCGCCGATAGATCAATCTTCATAATGCCCCTTGCAGGACAGGATCATAATGTCGCGGTCGCCGTGGATCAGATAGACCAGACGATTCTTTTCGTCGATGCGCCTGCTCCAACAGTCTGCCTTTTGCTTGAGAGGTTCGGGCTTGCCCAGGCCATCGAAGCTGTTGCGCCGGACATCTTTTAAAAGCTGGTTGACACGGCGCAGAGTTTTTTTATCTTGCATCTGCCAATACAGATACTCATCCCACGCACTCGGGGAAAATGTTAAATTATTCATTCTCCATTGCCTCAAGCTCTTCCATAGTTTTTACGACCACGCGCCCCGCCTTGAGGTCTTCAATCGAACGCGAAAGCTTGTAGAGATATTCTGCGTTTCGCGCTGCCTTTTGAAGCGCGTTCCATTCTTCTAAGCTGATAATCACAACATTTTTTTCACCCTTGCGCGTGATGATCACGGTTTCGCCACGATCGCTTACCTGATCGCAATAATCTTTCAGATTTCCGCGAATCGTGGAGTAGTTGACAGCGAGCATAATGATTCCTCCTTGAATTTTAATAACTTGTACAATATATTGTACGACATAAGAGCAAAATTGTCAAGGGGTGCGCTTTATTTTTTGTGCTCATTTTTTATTATACAAGTACAGGAGGGAAAACATGACGGGAAACGACATTTATAAACGCGCGTGTGCGTGCTTATTTGAAGAGCCGGGACAGGATAAGGCGTTTCACGCAGCAGCGCCGGAGCTGCTGAATCTTTTGATTGCGGAGGCAATTCCATACCAGAACAACCGCAACCGGGCGCAGAACAAGCCGGAAATCCAGGTATTTGACATTCTGACGCTGGAGGATGATGTGCCGCTGGATGATCCGATCACTGCGATTGCGCTGCCATATGGGCTGGCGGCGTATTTCTATCAGGACGAGGAAGACAATTTCCGGGCGCAGGATTTCCGCGGGCGGTTTATCGCGGCGCTGGAGGATGCGAAGCTGTGCGAGCTGGTTGACATTACAGACGAATACGGGGAGGGCGAATAAGGATGCCGAGAATCACGGTGAATCAACCGAATCCGCCCACGGTATACACCAAGCGTTATGATCGCTTTGCGGGCGTGGATTTCTCGACAGATCCATCACGCATTGACGATTCGCGCTCGCCACACGCGGTGAATTTGATCTCAGACGCGGGCGGATATCCGGAAAAGCGCGTCGGCTGGCGGACGCTTGCGACACTTGCGGACAGCATCAACGGTCTGTTTTGGTTTGGCGCGAAGCATTGCTATTTGGTGCATGCGGGGACGAAACTTTATAAATGGGACGGTGCGAGCGCCCCGGTGCTGCTGAAAAGCGGCGTGAAGGATGCGCGATCTACGGCGCTTGTCATGAAGCAGAATATGATCCTGCTGACCGGGGCGGAATATCTGGTTTTTGACGGCGAGACGGTCAAGGCGGCGGGCGATATGGCGACTGTTCCGCTTGTTCTTACCGGGCGCGAGACATATAATGCCGTTCCGTCTGCGGCGTTTCCGGGAAACGCGTTTCAACCGATTAACATGCTGACCCCGAAGCGCAAGATCGGCTTTGCTGTTCCGGAGGACGACCCGAACAAAAAAATATTTAATGTCGGCACGTCGATTGACAACCAAGAAAGCATTAAAATCACATGGGCGGCATCCGGCGCATCGGTAATTGGCGGTGGAACGAACTGGATTACGGATGTGGATCTTGCAAACGGAGTGATCACGCTGCAAAATCCGGTGGGCGCATCCAATCCGGCGGGAACGGATCGCGTTATTGTGGAGTTCGAGCACGCGGTAGACGGATATCCGGAGCGGATCGCTAAGTGCAGCATTATGACGAATTTCTCAAACCGCGTCTTTTTTACCGGGAATCCGGATTACCCCAATACAGATTGGTATTGCGAGCTCAACGACCCTCTGTATGTATCGGATATCAGCTACACGCAGATCGGGGATAAATCGGACGCGCCGGACGGAAAGCCGGGTGCGCAGGTGGGCGCGACCGGGTCTGCGATCACTGGATATACACATATAGGAGACCAGCTCGCGATTTTCAAGGAGGACAACGGACAGGACGCGACGATATTTTTACGTTCGGCGCGGCTTACGGATTCCGGCGTGGTATTCCCGATCACGCAGGGCATTGGGGGCGATGGGCTTTTGTCCCGGACATCGATTGCACGGCTGCACGATGATCCGCTGTTTTTAACGCGCGGCGGCGTGATGGCGCTTGCCAGTCAGGACGTGACGGCGGAGCGGGTGGTACAGGCGCGCTCGTCACGCGTGAATGCGCAGCTTTTGCGGGAGAATGGTCTTTCCGATGCGGCTTCCTGCGTGTGGAACGGTTATTATTTACTCTGCGTGAACGGACATGTATATGTTGCGGATGGTCGGCAAAAGACATATGCGCGCAACCTGTCCGGCGCATACGAATATGAATGGTATTACTGGGAGAACATCCCGGCGCGGGTATTTTGCGAGCACGAAGGAAACCTGCTGTTTGGTACAGCGGATGGGAAGCTTTGCCGCATGAATACAGACCGAACGAACCCGCGCGGCGGCTATGACATGACGGCATACAGCGACGACGGCGCGGCGATTGTTGCCGAATGGGCAACCAAGCTGGACGATGACGGAGCTTTTAATGTGCTCAAGACGTTGCGGCGCAATGGAAGCGGGGTATATGTCAAGAGCTTTGATGCATCGAACATCAAGGTGCTTGTACGCACCGATCACGATTTCGGCGAAGAGAACACGCAGGCGCGCCGGGGCATTTTTAATTTCAAACATTTGGATTTTGCGAATCTGACATTCAACACGCTGCCGAATGGATTTGTCATGTTCGGCAAAAAGGTGAAAAAATACCGCTTGATTCAGGTGATATGCCGCAATGATGCGGTAAATCAGGGGTTTGGCGTGTATGCAATCGAACGGCGCTTTGTGCGCGGCTATTTTGGGAGGTAGACGAATATGTATCTGGGAAACAAGCTGAATCAAGGCATTACCAACATTTTGAAGCATAAAGCGATTACACCGCGATATAAAACCACATCTACGCCCGTTGCGCCGCAAACGAGCACAACGACGTTTGAGGTGGGCGGTGTGAGCAAGCCGGGGTATATTAAAAACGGCGTGACTTATCAGGACAAAAACTACACGCAGCGCGTTCCGGTCGGCTCGATCGTAAACACGGCGGGCGGCACATACCGCATGACGCCAAACGGCGGTGTTCCGACCGAGCAGACGCAGATTAACCAGTACAACACACGCGCGAATCGGTATATCGATGAATATCGTCTGAGCCGTGATGCGTATGACGCGAAGGTAGATGCGGACGTGGCGGCGGCGCTTGGGCGTATTGAATCGCAACGCGCGGGCGTGAACCGCGACCGCGACAGTGCAAACCGCGCGAGCTATGGGGCGTATTTACAGGCAACGAACCCATACGGCGCGGGCGCGGAGCAGCTTGCGGCGGTGGGGCTGAACAATTCCGGCTATTCGGAAACGTCGAAGCTTGCGGCGGGGACGGCATACCAGCAGGACGTGAGCCAAAACGAGCTTGCGCGCATGGCGGCAATGAACGAGCTGGACCGTCAGGCGAACGAGGCGGTGCTTGCGGCGCAAGGGCAAAAGGCGGAGGCATATGCGGAATATGCGCGCTATCTTGCGTCTATGGGCTTGCAGAATGAGCAGTACGCATCAGACCTTGCGGCGAATGCGGAGCAAAGAGCATACGGCAAGGAGCGCGACCAGTTGGGTGATACGAGATATGACGATGAGACCGCATACAACCGCGGGCAGGATAAGATCAAAAACATGTGGACGGCGCTGGGGAACGGGTATTACCCGACCGACGCGGCGGCAACTTTGAATCTGCCACGGAATCAGTTGGATATGTACAATAGGTTGACGCAGAGTGACATTGAAAAAGCACTTGCACAAAATGCATATTCCACGCTTCAAGCTAACAACGCGATAGATGCGGCGCGTCGAAATGCGCTGCTGGCTGCGTATGACGGCTCGTATGGCGGCAGAACATCCAGAAAAAAGAAATCCGGCGGCGGTGTCGGCGGCAATGACGGCGGCGGATATACACCAATCGACAATACTCCGAAAGCACCTTTAGAGGTCAGTAACCGCCATGGTGAAACATGGGTAGAAGTTCCGGGAATGGGAAGACTTACGATAGACGAACTTGAACTAAATATAGAAAACGGAAAAATTGTGGAAACGGTTGAAAACGGCAAGGTAAAGTATACGAAAGTGAAGTGAGAAAATGAGCTTAATCCGCGGCATCATCGAAAAAGAGAAGAAAAGCGGGCTTTACAAGAACAAGAAAACAAAAGACTGGAAAAGTCTGCCGACCACACAGCTTGAGAATAAGAACAGGGTAAAAAACAGCGCGGCGGCGAAGCTGCAAGCCGGATGGGACGCGGAGATGGAGGCGCGGCAGTCTCCTGCGTTTCGTTATGCGGGGAAAAGTCTTTCAGAGGTTGACGAAGCGCGAAAAAGAGCAGGAAATCGCGTATTATCCGCAAAGGCACAGATTGAACAAAATAACCGTGTCGGCAACAAAAGCGGAGTTGTTCGCGGATACCGTGTTGGAAACGTTTCTGCCGATGAGAACGAGAAGGGGATCGCAAAACAGCGGTATGATCTTGCTTCAAAGCGTGAAGCTGCGCTGGATGCATATTTTACCGCGCGGATGAAACACGACCATGAGAAAAAGCAGAAAAGCACGATTGAGGACATTGTTGCCCGCGCGCGGGGCGACGCGAATTTTTCTGACATTGTGCGCCGCGGGCGATTTGCGGGTACACCGTATGGGACGGAGAGTGAAAAAGCAGCGGCATATATCAACAACCTATATGCGAGCCAGCGCGCCGGAATGACGCGGGAGGATCAGCTGAAGCATCTTGCCGATGTGGACAAGGAATCCTACACAATGACCGACTTTCAGCGCTCGCGCTATGATGTGCTCACCGAGGACGAAAAGAACATCATTCGTTATTTCGCGGCAAAACACGATTGGGACACGGTACAGCGCTATCTGGATGCGAAGGAACAGATTGTAAACGCACGCGCGCAGAAAATACAGGACGAAGAGACGCGGGAATTTGCGGAAAAGCATCCGTTTGTTGGCGCGGCGGCGCACGCCTTGGATAAGCTTTCAGCTCCCGCTGCATTTTTTGAAACTGCCGGGCAGGCGATCAAAAACGAGGTGACCGGAGACTATGTGCCGATCGACAAAAACAGCGCGGCGTTTTCCGGCGTTCATAACCGCGCGGCACTTGGCGAGGGCGTCGGCAACACGGCGGAGCGCTCGGCGACGGAATATGCTTATCGCCAGCTTAAACCCTTGGGAGAAAAAGTTGGCGCAACGGAAGAACAGATTCGGGCTGCGGCGGCAAAGGCGGGCGAATTCTGGCGCGACATGGCGAATACCGGGGTTGGTATTTTAGATAGCGCCGTTACGCTTCCGCTCGGTCCAGCTTCTCTTGCCGCTACGGGGCTTGCCAGCGCGGGCGATACGACCTATGATGCATTGCAGCGCGGGGCTGACCCCAAAATAGCACTTGCTGCCGGCACGGCGAGCGGCGCGATCGAAGCGGCGACCGAAAAGCTGCCGCTTGACAACATTCTGCGGTTGGGGAAAGGCGGCACAACCGGGGTTGTGAAAAACGCTGCAAAGCAGGTCGGCACAACCGGATTTTGGAAAAACGTTGTGAAGCAGATCGGAACGCCCGAATTTTGGATAAACGCTGCAAAGCAGTCCGGCATTGAAGCGATTGAGGAAGGGATTTCCAATGTTGCCGGGAACGTGGCGGATCAGGTCATTATGGGCGAGCTGTCCAATTATTCGCAGCTCGTGCAGCAGTTCATGCAGCAGGGTGCGAGCCGCGAGGAGGCGGAGCGCAGGGCAAGCTATCAGCTGTATTTGATCGACACGATCAAGAGCTCACTAGCGGGCGGTATCTCCGGCGGCTTGATGGCAACAAGCGCGCAGGTGGTTGGCGCTGCACGACAAAACGCGGCGCGCCGTGCGGCAAGCAACGCGGTAAACGATGCGTACAGAGCAATGGCGCAGGACGGCATGTTCTCTGACCGCGCGCGGCAGGCGGCAAATACGGCAGCGGCGGCGCAACAAAGCGTTTTGACCCCGCAAATGACTGTTGAGCAGTTCAATAAAGCGCGGTATGAGACCGTGCGCCGCAACACGGAGCAGCAGCTTGACGCGCTGATCGATCCGGTTCGTGCGCGCGTTCAGCAGCTGGAATCGCAGATGAGCGCCGACCCTCGCAACCCACTTACGGCGGAATACACAAAGGCAAAGAATATGTTAAACGCATATGAGACCATACGCGATAACCGTCTGCGTGAGATTGACAAAATGTACGGTATGGCGTATACTGAGAATCAAGAGAGCCGCGCAACCTGGAACGAGGAAAACCGCGCAAATTGGAGGGAACAGTATGGCGGAGGAGAAGCAGAAACAGCAGACGCAGCAGTTTCCGGAGGACGACGATCCTCCGTTCAGCGGGGGAGTGTATTTGACGCGGGAAATGTTGGAAACGCCGCTCAAACCGATGACGAGGGAAGAAAAAATTCGCCTGCAAGGACTTATCAACAGCTGGAGGGCACAAGGGATGAAGATCACGGGAGATATCGATATCGATTCCACGAAGTAGGTCGAGAAAATGCATCTAAAAATTCATTAAGCATTGCGGACGAATGGACGCAGGGCGGATTCACAGTTAGAGTTTATGAGGGCGAAGTAAAAAGTATCGGAGTTAATGGAACAAGCAAGCGCGGAAGTGCTGACGCGATGACGCTTTCTGACGGAACGATTCTATTAAACAACAACGCCTCGCTTCCCAAAGCGGAAATTCTTGCGCATGAGCCGATCCATGTATATAGAAAAACACACCCAGAAATTTATCTTCCGCTGGCGGACACGTTAGAAACGGGCGGAATCAGCATTCATACACCGCAGGCAATGGAGGTTCTGCAACTGTTAGAAAACGCTTATGGCGAATCGTATATGGAGCTGAACAACCGAAAAAAGTTTTACGAAGAACTCATTGCCCAGATATCCGGACACCATGCGAATAACCCGGCGTTTGCGCGCGAGAAGTTTGCACCGCTGATCAACGATTATGACGGACTGATCGCCGCGATTGAGAACGCGCACCGCACGTTTGCAGAACAGAATAGCGCAAATCAAGCATCCGAAGGTTCGGGTGCTTTTTCTATGCCCGAAAGCGGCGAGCGGGGCGGAAAGATCATGGAGGAATCCGTTGGTGCGGCGGTGCATGACCCGAATTCCTACAGCGCATTGCAGGGGGAATACGGCACGATCGAGCCGGGCGAGAATCCGGCACGCGTGGTGGATGTTCCGAAAAAGACGGACGATATGCACAAGGTACGGCAATTTACGCGCACAATGATGGAGGCAAAGTCTGTTCCGGATGCTCTTGTCAATGATTTTGAAAACATGGTCAAAAACGGCGAGTTTTCTTATGAATCGATTTCGAATGACAAGACGATGGAGCATGCCAAAAAGCGGATTGAACACGTTGGGTTTGAAAACGCGTTGAAGGAATGGAACGATATTGTTACAGGCAAACGGCAGCTCAACGCAAACGGGATCGCGCTTGGCGAGTATCTCTTTGCCGAGGCGGCGCACGCGAAGGACACTCAGCTTGCAATGAAAACCGCACAGGAGCTTTCTGCTATGCTGACACAAGCGGGGCAAACCGTACAGGCGGCGCGCATCTTAAAGAAGATCACGCCGGAGGGGCGGCTAATGTCGGCGCAAAAGAGCCTGGAATATATCCGGGAGCAATTTGCAAAGCGGCTGAATAAAAAGTCGGTTGAGATCGATATTCCAGACCATATCGCCGAGCAGATATTAAATGCGAGAACGGAGGCTGAAATTTCGGAAGCGGAAAAGGCGCTTGCCGATCATCTTGCCGCACAGATCCCGGCGACGTGGCTCGAAAAGTGGAACAACTGGCGTTATTTATCCATGCTGTGTAACCCGCGCACGCACATTAGAAACGTGACGGGGAACGGTTTGATGTATGCGGTTCGGAGAGTAAAAGATGTTGTTAAAATTCCGCTTGAGGGCATTCGCGGCAAGATTGACCCCGCCTCGAAAACAGAAAAAACCGCCGCATTGTTTACAGACGCAAAAATGCGGGAATTTGCGCGAAATGATTATGCAGAAGCTCGAAACGTGCTGAATGTTGGCGACAAATACGGCATGAAATATATTGACAAGCACAGAAGGATTTTTAAGCCGGAGTGGTTAGAAGCAATTCGGAAATTTAACTCGGAACTTCTGGACAACGAGGACTTTGTATTCATGCGCGCTAACTATGTCAGCGCATTCGCGCAAAAGGCAAAGGCGAGCGGGTATACCACGGAATTTTTGAGTGGGGACACAGCAGAAGCTAAAAGCGCGCGCAAAGCGTGCAGAGATTATGCGATGGAAGAAGCATTGAAAGCTACGTTCCGCGACGACAACGCGCTTGCAGATCTGCTTTCAAGGGCTAGCCGCGTGACAGATGATGATAAGTGGGGTGTTATTTTAGGCAAAATGGCGCTGGAAGGGACTTTGCCATTTCGAAAAACGCCGATGAACATCGTAAAGCGCGGTGTGGAGTATTCCCCGGCCGGTGTTTTGAATGCGCTTGTCTTTGGCGCGAGACGCGTAAAAAACGCTGGGCGCGGGTTACAAAACGCTGCGGATATTCAGCGTGCGCAATCTGCACAGCTGACGAAAGAGATCGACAAGCTTGCCGCCGGGCTGACCGGAACAGCGATTGCGGCAATTGGCGCTTATCTCATGAGCCGCGGCATTTTACGCGTGATGGGCGGAGACGACAAGAAAGAAAACGAGTTCGAAAAAATGACGGGAAGTCAAGACTATTCAATTCAAATCGGCGGGCACAGTTATACGCTTGACTGGGCATCGCCCTCCGCTATGCCGCTGTTTGTAGGCGCAGAAACATTCCGCGCTTTTCAAAAAGGCGGCGCATCGTTCTCAGACTTTGTTACAGCGCTTTCTACTGTATCAAACCCAATTATCGAAATGTCGATGTTACAGGGAATCCAGCGCACGATCTCTACCATTTCCGGGAGTAATAACAAGATTGCAGATGTGCTTGTTGATTCGCTCGCGTCGTATGCTGGGCAGGGTGTCCCCACTGTGTTCGGACAAATCGCAAGAACGATCGACGGGACACGCCGCACAACGTATTATCCAAAGGGAAGCACCCTCCCTAAAAACATAGGGACATTTGTCAATCGAATCAAAGCGAAAGTTCCCGGATTATCTTATACCTTGCAACCATATGTTGACGCATGGGGGCGCGAGGATAAGAGCCAAACAAATTGGGCGGTGCGATCCCTCGAAAACGCTATATCTCCCGGGTATTACTCGAAAATCAACAAAACCCCGGTTGATACGGAGATTGAGCGGCTTGTTTCTGCCACGTCGGACAATGACCTATACCCGAAGCGGGCGCAGACGAGCGTGCGCGTGCATGACAAGACGTATTATCTTATGCCGGAAGAGCTGACACGCTACCAGAAGACCATGGGGCAGACGGCGTTTAACGCGCTGAACGACTTATTCCGGACGGATGCATATAAAAAATTATCCTCTGACGAGCAGGCAAAGGCGGTCAAGGATATATATGATTATGCGAGGGACAAGGCGCGGGATGAGTTTATTTCCGGGCGGCAGGAGATCAAGGATGAACCAAGTGCCGCGGTACAAAAGGTGGATGGCGCAAAGAAAATTGGGATTCGCGTTGAAGATTACTTTATGGAGAAGAATCTTCTGCGGGATGGCGACGATTCGAAGCAGACGGCGGAACGACTGGACAAGCTTTTGACGGCGGCACAGCGCCGCGATTTCAAGAAAAAAGAAGCGCGGCGCAAAGATCACACCGGATGTAATGCCGATCGCAAGCGTCGCATAATCATGAACAGCGATTTCACTGCGGAGCAGAAAAAATACCTGGCAAAATCGTTTGATCTGGGCGAAAAGACGGACTACACGAACGAGCGGAAATATTATTTCTCTCAGCTTTCGGATGCGAAGCGTGAGCGCTGGGCGGAAGCGTCGCGGCGCTGGGACAATATGACGGAGATCCAGTATTATAACATCATCGACGCATGTTCCGGATTGAAGAAGAAGGACGAGATTGTGCGTGTGCTGCAACAGAACGGGTTCACACCGCGCGGGGCTGACAACTTCTATAAAGTTGTCTTTGCGCCAAAAAAATAAGGGGAAGGAGTGTTGCATATGGCACTAGATGCAAAAAAGATCACGAGCTATACCGACAATGTCAAAAGCCTGTCTGACTATCCGAGCGACGACGGAATTACTGCGGCGCAGCTCAAAGCGATTTTCGACGGGCGCACGGACAAGGAGGTAAAGAGCGCGATCAACGGTATCATTGACGAGCTAACCGCAACGACAGGCGCGGCGCAGCTCGGCACGGCAGACGGCGGCAGCGTACAGACAGCGCTGGATTCCAAAGTAGGCGCGCAAGCCGGGAAGGGGTTATCCACCAATGATTACACGACCGCCGAAAAGCAGAAGCTTTCCGGCATTGCGGCGGGCGCGACGAAAACAATTGTAGACGCGGCGCTCTCCGCGACCAGTGAAAATCCGGTGCAGAATAAGGCAGTTCAAACCGCGCTGAACGCGAAAGCCAATGTCGCAAACCCGGAATTTGCGGGTAGCGTCAAGGTCAAAAGCGCAACCGCTGGTGTATTGCCGATAACCATAACCCCCACTTCTGCCGGGGCGATACTCCGTTACGGAGACTTTGAATCCTCCTACGGTCTCAACATAGCATCTAATGGGCTGTACGTGAACCAAGATGGCGATAATTACAAGATTTACGCTGAAAACAACAAGCCCCCGGTAGACGCGGCGCTCTCCGCGACCAGCGCGAACCCGGTGCAGAACAAGGCGGTCAAGGTGGCGCTCGACGCGAAGGCAAACGCCGCGAATCCGCAATTCTCCGGAACAGCAACGATCAACACGTCCGGCGCGGGGGAGCTGCGCGTGCGCAACAGCGCGGGCGATCGAAACTTTGTAGAGGTGTCCGTGACGCCGGGCGATGCGGACGCGCCGCTTGAATTGAAGCTGAAGCGCGGGAACACTGCGGAGACATTCGACACCGGGAAAATCTACACCTCCTACGACCCGCAACCTGCGGATAGCGCGCTCTCTGCGACCAGTACAAACCCGGTGCAGAACAAAGTTGTAAACGCAGCAATCAATGATCTGGGTATCAAATATGGAACATACACAGGAAACGGAAGCGAATATAAGACAATCACTTTAAGCCGCAAACCGAACTGGGTATTCGTGCTGCAAAAGGGCTGCCGGGCGGCGGAGTATAACAACAATCAAGAGATTTACTACGGCGGGCTTGCTCTGCAAAGCGCCCCGGTAATGGCTGGTTCTGAAAAGGTGCTTGAGATCACGAGTACTGGATTCACCGTATATAACGCCGGTGCTGCCAGCGCAAGCGTGCAGGTGAAAGCCAACGAGAATCAGCAAACTTACACGTATCTTTGGGGGTAGATGATATGGAATTTTTAGAACAATTAAAAAACTTTATTCGCCCGGAGTTGTTGATTCTTGTTCCGGTTTTGTACTTCATCGGGTGCGGACTGAAACGCACGGAAAGCATTGCAGATAAAAAAATCCCGATGCTGCTCGGGCTTGCGGGCGTTTCACTTGCGGCGGTGTGGGTTGCGGCGACGACCGCGTTTTCGGGCTACAGGGACGCGCTGATGGCGGTGTTTGCGGCGGTCACGCAGGGCGTTTTGTGCGCGGGCGCGAGCGTGTATGTTTCACAATTGATTATTCAAAACAGAAAGGGAGAATAACTGTGCATCGCTATTGTGTATATAAACATACAGCGCCAGACGGTCGTGTGTACATAGGAGCAACAATGCAAGAAGCATCTCGAAGATGGAGAAACGGGAATGGGTACAAACGAAACCCCAGATTTTGGGAAGCTATTAAACAATATGGATTTGATAATTTTAAGCACGAAATACTAGTGAGTGGACTTGACCGCGACACCGCATATATATTAGAGTCTGAATATGTAAAAAAACATAACAGTAATGATTGCATGAGTGGGTTTAATATGACTCTTGGAGGGCTTGGGACAAAAGGATTTATTCCAGATAAAAAAACCCGCAAAAAACTGTCAGAATCGCGTTTAGGCACTAAAAAATCAGAAGAACACAAAAGAAAAATTTCGTGCTCAAACAAGGGGAAACACAAGCATTTAATAGGCAGAGTACATAGTGAAGAAACGAAAAATAAAATAAGAGCATCTCTTATTGGACACAATGTGAGCGATGAAACAAAGGAAAAAATAAGAGTGGCTAAAACCGGAAAATACGGGATCCCTGTTGTTATGTTAAGCAAGGATGGATGTGTTATAAATACATATCCATCCTCTTTTTATGCAGGGAATCAGCTAGGGATTTTCCATCAAAGCATATATGCGTGTTGTAAGCACAAAAGAAAAACCGCTGGAGGATTTGTGTTTATGTTTGAAGATGAGTATTTAAAAAAACAGGGAGGCAAAGCCGATGAGTAGATTAACCGCAGCAATACCATTTGACAAGATCGCGAAAATCAAAATTCATGTCAATTCCGGGCGCAAAAGCATGGCGAAAATTAAGCGCGATCTCGGCTGCGATTATCTGATCAATGCCGGGCTGTTCAATATGAAAACCTTTCTTCCGGTCAATCGGCTGGTTGCGAACGGAAAAACGCTTGCATCAGCGCCCGGCATGATTGGCATGTCGTTTTCGGACGCACATGCGGTGCTCAGTTATGAAAATCAGGTGAAATATCCTGAGCATGTGAGCGGCTATCCGTGTTTGCTCAAATCCGGCAAAAAGGCGTGGACGGCTGTTCCGGCGGGATTGGAGGGACGGCGCGGGCGCTCTGCCATCGGCTACGGCACACACGCGCTTGTGCTGCTGTGCTGCTCGGATGGGGCAAATGCACTGACGCTGCATGACCTGACCGCCGAAATGCGCCGCCTCGGCTGCGTGGACGCGATCAATTTAGACGGTGGCGGCAGCGCTCAATGCGATTTCGCGGGAAAGCAGATCAAATCGAGCCGCATCGTACATAATTATATTGCGATCTGGTGTAAGCGCGACACAAAAACCAAAACCGTCTCTGTTCGCACGGCGCTCAACATTCGGCAGGGCGCACCGAATGCGCTTGGTATCAATACATCTAAGGTGATCGGCACATACAGCAATGGGCAGCGTGTAACGGTCTATGAATCCCGCGCGGGCTGGTGTCGCACCGATCGCGGCTGGGTATGCGGATTATATCTGCGTTAGGGGGTGCGGTATGAACGATGAAAAATGCCCATGCGCCGCAGTGCGTGAATTGCAAAAAATCGTCACATCGCACGAGCATCGCCTTGCGGACGGCAACACGAATTTCGCCGTGATCTCCACCACGCTCGACGCGATCAAAGCGGATATGATCGAAATCAAATCAGATTTAAAACAGCTCAAAGAGAAGCCGCAGCGCCGCGCAGACGCGATCGTCAACACGATCATTAACGCCGGCATTGCGATTATATTAGCGTTTTTAGCGGCGAAAATCGGGCTGGGATAAGAGGGGAAAAGCATGAAAATATTACTGATCGCCGGACATGGCGGCACTGACCCGGGAACAAAAGCACATGGGCGGCGCGAGTGTGATTTGACGCGGGAGATTGTACCGAAAATTAAAAGTGCACTGGAACAATATGAATGTGAAGTTGAGATGTATAATCCTGCTCGCAGTGCAATCCACGACATTATTGTTATGGGGTATCCATATAATTTCCGTAAATTTGATTACGTCCTTGAGGTGCACTTTAACGCGTTTAGGCTTGATCGTGGTGACGGTGTTACAATGGGAACCGAAATATACGTTACGCGAGGAGAGAAAATCACTACTGTAGAGCAAGCTGTTGTAAAACGCATTTCTGCGCTAGGGCTGAAAAATCGCGGAGTAAAACGCACGGATTTTGATGTTATTAAATATGCAAAGTCACAGGGTGTATCGTCTGCGCTACTTGAAGTATGTTTTATGGATGATGCGGACGATATGAAAATTTACACAGCGAAGAAACAGCAGATCGCGCAGGCGGTCGCGGACGGTATTGCAGAGGGGTATCAGCTCAAAAAGAAGGAGGAATCCACCATGGCAGGATTTAAAGACACAACCGGGCATTGGGCGCAGGCGCAGATCGAGCAGCTTGCAAAGCTCGGCATTCTCGGCGGCTATCCGGACGGCACTTTCAAGCCGGATGCGCCCATCACACGCGCTGAGGTCGCGGCAGTGGTGAGCCGACTATATGAAAAATTAAAGTAGTGCATCAATTTAAGGCGGGGTGGAAATTACCCCGCCTTTTTTTGTGTCTTTGTGCGTGTGTGGGCAGATTAAATTAACATATATCATACATGTGCATATACATATGGACGTTAATCATATATGTTATGCGCACAATCAATCCATCAAGTTCGGGTAGATGTGCAGCTCGAAGTTTGGTGTCAGTGCATTGTTTTTTTTATTTGGTTCGTTCTTTGCGTAAACGGCTTTTGTGATCAACTGACGCAACAGGTGGTTTTTTTGTTCTGCGTTTTCGGCATGTTGATACAATTCTAATATGCTGATAAACTTCGGCATGACTTCTTCACGCGATTTGCGCAGCGTTGCAATTCCATCGGCTTTCGCTTTTAAATGCGTGCTTTTTGTGTTGATCTCGGTAATCTTTTGAGATAATTCCGCCTGGCGTTTTTTGAACACATCCTCTGTATATATGCCTTGCTCTAATAAATCATACGTTTTATTCAGCTGTGCGGTGTATTTTACAATCTCTTTTTTTGCTTCCTCAAGTTGAGATTGATATAAGGTCAAGTCCGTTTCCTCTGGATGCACATTTTTGCTCTGCACGGCATAATCAAAAAGCCACTCTTGAATAAGACGTAACAGCTCCTGTTCCACTAGAAAGATGGGGGATGAAACACAGTCACACGTCCGAGACGGGCAGCGCAACGTGTCATATTTATTTTTGCTTCCCGCGCCCTGGCGGGTCATCATAGTTCCGCACATGCTGCAATATACAAGCCCAGACAACGGATTTTGCAACGTCAAACTGGGTTTCGTTTTTAACGTGTTGCGCGCTCTGATTTTCTGCGCGGATTCAAAATCTTCGCTGGATATAATCGGATCGTGCAGTCCGTCTACATAAATTGGGGAGGCGTTTACTTTTCGGCGCTTATGCACTACGCCGTCAACCACATATTTGTCTTCTTGCCTATATGACCAGCGCAGCTTCCCGGTATAGACCGGGTTTGTTAAAATATCTGATAGTGTTGATTTACTCCATGTATCTCTATAGCGCGGTTTGATCCCCATATCATCCAGCTCGCGCGCAATTACATGCATTCCTTTTCCGGTCAAATACATGGAATAGATGCGCTTTACAACAACGGATTCTTGCGCATTCGGGCGCAGTGTGTACCCCTTGTCGTTTTTAATTTTAATCTTATCATACCCATAGGGGGGAACAGATCCAATGAACTTCCCCTCGCTTGCGGACGCGATTCGCCCGCGCTGAATGCGCCTGTTAATTGTTTTATATTCGCGGCGGGACATAAATAGCCCAAATTCGAAATATTCTTCGTCGAACTCGTTGTTTGGGTCGAACGTTTTGGAGGGCGTAATGATTTTGGTGTTTCCGATTTTAAACGCTCTGGCAACAATGCCTTGGTCAATGGTATCACCGCGCGCAAGACGCTCGATTTCCATAACAAGCACACCATCCCATTTCCCGTTTTCTACCTCATCAAGCAGCTGCTGCACGACGGGGCGCGAAGAAATGGTTTCGCCGGATACGATTTCTTCATAAATTTCACCGATTGTGAGGTTATTCTTTTGCGCGAGTGCAAGGAGAGCTTTTTTGTGGCGCGCAAGCGTTTCAAGCTCGCCTTTCGCTTCGAGTTCTATATCTGCTCTGGATTTTCTGAGATATAAGCAATACATAAATTATTCACCTCGTTGCTCGTTGATTTATTGCATTACTCTGTTTCAGAGCAAAAAGAAATAGCCGCCCACACGTCCAAAATGTAGCGGCTATTCTTAGCAACTCTCGGGACGGGCTTTTTTTATTTGCTCGTCAGATCATTAGCAATGTTCCAGAAATCCCAAAATTCATCTTTGCATTTTGAAGAGACGTTACCCAGGACATCAGATGCATTTCTGTGATAAAAAATAAAATTATCGTTAGCGGATTTTGCTTGTGAAGGATTTGATTTTAAAAGTTCAAACACTTGAGAAAGCTGGTCTGCTGCGTTTACCATATTTGTATACGCTTTCTTTAACTCGTTTATATATGCAAACGCGTCTTTACTATTTTGATCAATGTAAGTTGATTTTTTTGAAAGCAGATTAAGCAAATCTTCTAATTGGTCAATCCCGGCTTTGAATGTTGGAAGATCATTGTTTTTCATATCGTTTATATACTCCATTCGCACCGAGAAGTCAGGATCATCTGCGACATTTTTAATCAGAAGCATAAAAGTTAGGTGGTCAAGCCCGGATTTTGCATAGTATTCGATGGAATCATAGCAATATATTATTTGTAAAAGATCGTTTATTTTTTTCGTATCATTTCCCCCTGGGGTGGGATATGTTGAAAAATCTATTGTTGCCGTGTTTGTGGCGGGGACATCATAGACA
>ERZ1034626.810-NODE-810-length-22262-cov-19.428153_pt1 | contig 22262 bp, 34 predicted proteins | sample MGYA00520652_ERZ1034626 | MGnify/ENA primary metagenome ERZ1034626 (study PRJEB33766, sample SAMN09781765) | gut metagenome | biome: gut microbiome | host: Homo sapiens | place: Madagascar | study: EMG produced TPA metagenomics assembly of the PRJNA485056 data... | reverse complement strand
CTAGAATATCATTATTTTTGTAAGCATCAGTATATGAATGTATAACTTCTTTACTTATATCAGTGTTTATATCTCTATGAAGTACGTTTTTACCTTCAAGAACAGCATAATAAGAATATAAACATCTAGAAGTATAATTGCTTATAATATATTCAAGATGTTTTTTACAGAGAAGTTCAGTATGTTTTTCAGATAAAATATCATGACAAGGAATATTACCATGACAATTAAATACTTCATACTCATCAGGAAGAGAACGTAATAGTTCCCAAGCAAAAGCATAATATTTATCTGATATAAGAATACGATTAGTATTTCTATCAATAACGGCAAAAGCTCTACCAGTCAAATCAACTCTGTTTTCTATAACGTTTATAGGAACATATTTTCCTATATCACCAATAAAAAGATAATCACCCTTACCAGATATTTGACAGTTTCCACTAGCATAAACATATTCTGAACTATGTATCCAACGATGGTATACTTCCTTTAGTGGATAAGCATGTCTTACACGTTTAGAACTGCCATCTGTTTTAATCTTAGATTCAGCATCTACCATAATAACATTTTGTTTAATTTGTTTATAAAATTACTAATTATTTTCAATAGCACCAAATTTTATTGTATTTATTTTTTGGCTATTTCAGAGAGGTTATTTGCTTTCCTTATAAAGATATCAGCTAAAGCATATAAAGCCAGCAGAAGCCATAACAGGCGGCTCTATCCGTTTTCTTACCTGCTGTTTACTGCTTGTCTATCTGAAACGCAAGTTAACATTTTACACTTTCTTTATCAACTATATAAAGACGAGCATCAGTAAAATCTTCTATTTCTCTAATAAGTTTTAGTTTACAACCTTTCTACAGGGGAGCTAACAAAAATAGTTCTTAGAGTCAATAAGACTACTAAGAACTATCATACGTTAAACATCAATAGAATAAATATCACCATCATCTCCACTTTCTATCAAAGTACACAAAATATTACAATCACTTTTAATATCAGACAAATACGTTTCTTTCCATATACTAGAAATATTTATCTTAATTCTACCATAATCATCTTGTATAGTAGATTTGTATAATCTATTTTCAGGAGGATTATCAAGTAATGCAATAAAATGTGAATTAATATTAGTTTTGGGGTCATATCGTTTAAGAATGCAAGTATATTTTCTATACTTCATTTCTCTACTTAGAATAGTTTTTCTACGAATATCTATCCAAGTCTTGTTTTTATCAAGTTTTTCTTTTATACTATCATAAGCATTAAGATTCATCAGTTTTATAATTTTTTAAAGCAACGTTTAAATATAAGCAAAACCATAATATATAAAATGATATGCTTATATCATTTTTACATATATCTAACTCTATTGTTGGAATTAAATATAAGCGTCTAAAACAACTATTTATACCAAATGGCATAACATTAATTTGAATATTTATATAACGATTAGATACATCATCATTAAATTTCTCAAGTTTATCTATTATTCTAAACATATCTTAATTGCTTTGGCGTGAAACGGAACTCTACTAATGCCACTCCTTTCTCGAAATTCTACCAAACATTTCTTACCAATATAAGAATCTTTATTTGCTAAAATTTCTTCTTGAGCACTATGTGGAGCATTATAAGTACATTCAAATTCAGCATTATTGATATCATTCTTTAGAACAAACTTTCCAAGATTAGCACGTTTACGTCCTTCTGGAACAATATCTATAATTTCAAATAAACCATCTTCTTTCTTTTTGAATTTAAGCATACTGTTATTACGTCTACCACCAAATTGATATTCAGCAGATTTTTCACGAATAACTAGACCTTCAAATCCAAGAGAAATATAATAATCTCTTCGTTTTATAGCATTAGAAATATCTTCTATATCTTCATTTGGAAGAAGAATTAATTTGTTATTATTATTTAAATGGTCTTCTTTTGTTTTAAGATATAATGGAACATATTTTTTAAAATTCTCAATAAGAACATGTTGTCTACTATAAGCAGACATGTTTTCTACACACAAGTCATACATCCAAAATTGTAATTTATAATGTTGAGGAAGTTCAATGTTCTTAATGAAAGAATTAATTTCATTAATTCCATAACCTGGAAGATATAACTCTCCATCAAGTCCAACTCCTTCTTCTAGCATCATATCTACAATATCTTCAGGAATACAAGGAAGAAGAAATTCGTCCAAATAACTAAGTTTATCTGTCCAATCTATTCCTTCTCTACTACGATAATGAAGCTTAATTTCTTCAAATAAACCAGTAGTTTTATCAGCAGTGATAATACACCTTTCACCATTAATCTTCCATTGTCCAAAATATTCACCTCTTTCAAAAGGTTTATTATCTTCAAGTGTTTTACACAACATTGGTATAAAAGCACCATTATTATCTGTATTGAATTTAGGAAGATAAGTATCAAGATAATGAACTAAACCTAGTTTAGAAATATCTTGTTCGGCTATATGAGCATTATCGTATAAATCTACTAATTCTTTATAACCTTCTTTACGTTTAGCTTTTATTAAAGATTCAATTTCATCTTGTATCTTTCTAGTAGCTACAATTTGTTCAAATCTACCATCTTTACCAACAAGACCATATTTGACATTAATAATTTTAGAATTAATAGAATTATAATCAGTCCAAATACTCCAAAATAAAGGTTTACCTTGAGTATTTCTTTTATACAATGTTTTCATTTTCTTACATATTTATTAAAAAGTAATATACGTTGAGGCTTTCCAAGATATCCATGAGCCATTTGTGCAACTATAGATGGACGCCAAGTTTCAGTCCATAAAAGCTTTCTGTTAGGAGCTTTACAACTATGAGTTTTATAATCATATTGGGACCAAATATGAATACCACTAGCACCAAGATGCTCAAGGAAATCAAAAGAGTCAATTTGATTAAGATCATCTTTATTAGTGAAATCAACTTCTCCATAACAATAAATGTCTTTCATTTTTACAGAAAAAGACATATTATTACGATGAAACTTAAGAGTAGAATCTTTTATATTATCTATATTCTTTTCCTCTTGTTCACTAATAGGAATCATAATTGTAGTTCTGACAGTATTACCGTTTATACTACTACATAAAATACGGTAATCCTGACAAGTCGGAAGTGGTATCGTAACCACATTTAAATTTGAGTGTGACATACGTTATAGTTTCGTTAATAAATTGATTAATTTGTTTAATTGTATATACATCATGTAAATCTGCAAAATCTTTACAACGATAATTATAAAGACCAAATTCACCACGAGTTATAAACATATATGGTATATCATAAGTTTCATACAAATATTTAGCACCACATCTACCAGTATAATCAAAATCTAATAAACTTATAAGTTTACCATTTGGTGCAAGTTTATTTGTAAGCCAAGAATATTCTTTTTCAGTAAGATGATAATTTTCACTAGGAAGATTTATAATGCCAATATTTAGTTTAGCATTAGCTCCCCCGTAGAAAGGTATCATATCCAAATGTCCGCCTATGCTAAGTCTATCTTTACTGCTTTTCGTAATAAGAATAAAATCATAATTATTAAGTTCAAGATTAAGCAAACCTTCAAGGACATTACAATTAGTTATAAATTTTAATTCAGTAGTTCTATTACGATTAGGAAAATACAATTTAATAAAATGTATTCCTTGTCTGTTTTGACCAAGCATATAAGCATAACATGGATCTTTTTGTTTATAATAATACTTTGGTTCAGTATTAACTCCTCTATCAATATAATATTGATCTACAGGAATTACAAAATGTGTATTAAGATAACTAAGAGAAACTCCAAGTTTTCCCCAATATTCCTTGTCAGATTTATTCCAACTACGAGGAACAATCTCTATTATAGGTCTACGTTTTTTACCTACAGCTATAGCATCTTTTATCTCATAAGTAATATTTTCATCGACTTCTTTTCCATCAATTATATTACTAAAAGTATTAGCTATATGTTTTAATATAAAATAAAAATCTTGTTTATTATTAGGTTCGATTTTTCTTTTACATATAAGAGATAATACATAACCAACTACATCATAAACATCACCGAAAAAGCCAAAACCTCCAAAGTCCCGCACTTTAAGTCGACCTTTAGCATTATATTGAATACCCATACTACCATTGTCATCATCATCTCTAAACACAGAAGTTATCAAAGTATTAGTATCAATACAACGTTTAACAACTTCTATAGGAATATCAAGATATTTACTAACAATGAGTTCTTGAGATATTTTTCCTTCAATATATGTTTTGGTAAGTTTTGCAGTATTTATATTACGAATCATTCTCCTACATTAAAAAAAAAGGGAACAGCATCATTTCTGACACCATTCCCTCGATTATGAACTATTCAACCATTAGCAAAAAGAATTGCTACTTAGAAAGGCATATCTCCAGCAGCATCAGCATAAGCACCGGTATCTACATTTCCCATATTCATAGGAGCTGTAGGAATTACACCACCCATTCCAGCCATAGCATTGTTTGGAGCACCGATAGTAGGAGTCTTCTTAGTTTCCTTAGGAGTAATTGATTCCTTAGCCAAATCAAGACGAAGAACAGCAGGCGGCATATCCTTACGAATAAGTTCTACTACTCCGTTACCAATAAAGCTATCAAAACCAAGTTCACCATTCTGTGCAACATTCTTCCATTCTCCCTTTACTTTCTTATGACGAAGAAGCTTAAGCCAAGCAGGAATAAACTTACCATCAGCCGTCTTATAACAGGGCTTAGGAGTTTCACCGTCTGGAAGATTAAAGCTTCCATTCATCATAGCAACAAAGTTATTGAAGATAAAGGCATATCCATTGATAACATCAGCAGTTTCAACAGCTACATAATTACCATCATCATCATAGTCTTCAAACGGAAGTGACAAAGCTTCTTCTTCTTCAGCAGTCATTTCACGACCTTTAAGATAATAAACATCAAGAATGTGTTTCATCCAGTTAAAGATGTTATTTACCTTCCAGTCCTCACTTCCATCAGGAATTGTATTAACATTTGATTCAACACAATTCAAAGTGTAATATACATGACGCTGTTCAGAAGCATTAGCATGGTTGCTAGCAAAATGAAGAGTTACACGAGGAACCTTTTCACCTGTAAACTGCTTACCTTCTGCATTAACAGACCAATCTACGGAACAATTCTCAAGGTGTCCAATAAACAGACCATTCTGAGTAGAAGCATCTTTCTCATGAAAACGAAGCTGAGCAACAGCCTTAGTTTTGTTATTAACACCACGACGAACTTTCTTCACAGTAGGCTGTGCACTTCCTGCTGCAACATTTGTTTTATCAGCTGACATAATTTAATTAAATTTTATAAGATTTATAATATAAATAAAGTGACGATGAGTAATAAGTTAATATTATTCATCGTCACTATGTTTAACATTTTATTTTACACGATGACTAAGCAAGGTTTACTCTGCCTTCTTTGTACGAACAATAGGATCAACATCTTCCTTAAAGACAATAGGAAGAATAGTAATCTCAACATTCTCCTTACCATTGTTAAACTGAGTAGTCTGAGCCTCATCAAGAACTACATCGTAAACACGATTCTTCTTAGAAGCATCGTCACCAAGGTCACTCTTGAGAGTAGTCCAAATTGAACTATCAGTAAAGATAAGCTGGCAACCTACACCAGTAGCAGAAGCAGTAGTAGCAGTTTTAGAACCACTTGCAGCGTGGAACTTAGGAGATTCAATCATATCAACAGTAATCTTATCAGCAAGCTCCTCGTCAGACATCTCTCCATACTGAGAAACAAGAGCCTCACGATTAGCATCAACAAGCTCCATCTTATGCTCAGCAAGATACTTAGCCTTATCATCCTTAGTATAACGCTCAGTAGCCATTACAGGATTGCCCTTGCCATCATACTGAAGAACACCCTTAGCGATAAACCACTGAGCAAGAGAAGCAACACAAGCATCCTCACCATCACGAGTATTAAGGTCAAAACCCTGCTCAGCAGCGTATGCTACAATATCCTCATTACGTGACTGTACAGCAGCCTCAACACCAGCAATATTATTAAGGAACATTACATTCTCACCAACGGCAATATTAAGAGCCTTGCTTACAGGAGCAGTGATAACAAACTTACCAGGAGTAGAATTAGCAATGAGCGTAGGCTCTGCATTAACTGTTGAAGACTTCTGACCTGCCTGAACTGCCTGAACACCAAAATTGAACTTACCAAATGTTTTCATTTTACTTTAGTTTTAATTGTTTATAAAAATGTTTGTTTAATATAGGTAGTGTAACTACTTTTATTCTTTGTTTTAATTCTAAGTTTAATACTATAAAAGAGTTGAATTACTTCTCTTTTAAGAATCAGAGTTTAATCAGATACTTCTACAAACTCAGCTTCATTGATTGGAGCATCTGCTATAATTTTAAGTTCTGTAGTTTCCATACATCCCATAAGTATATCATTTGCTATATCACGAGCACCGAGAACAAATGCTCTATGACCAATCATTATGCGAGCATATTTAACATAAGTATCTTTTTCAAATAGTTTTGCGGTTTGAGCTTCAGTAAAAGAAAAATGACTAGTAGCAGTTGTAATAACTTCTTTACCATTTATCATATATCTTCTTGTAAACTCATATTCAGTAACAAAATCTATAGGTTGAGCTGGAATACGAAGAACAGGAAATTTACCTTCACTTGCAATCTTTAGTGCGTGTTGTCTATTAACAGCTTTAACACATTTATCACTAATTTCAAATTCATTGTACATATTTCCTTTTAAATCTGCGTACCAATGCACAGGATAAACACCTACAGTTTCATCTTTTGTAGCCTCAATAGCTTCTTTTGGTGTACGACATTTAACACAATATTGAGGAAGTTGTGTTTCAAGATAAATCGTATTACCGTCAGTATATTGATACTGAGGAACATAATCTTTAGTGCATTTCCAAACTATTCCTGCCCTCGATAACAACGACTTAACAATATGAACATCAATACCTGTTTTACCGTTAATAACGTGAATATGTTCAATACACGTTGTAAAAGGAAGTTGCAAATCTTGAGCACGAGCTAGAATAGAAAGTCCATCAGCAATACTCTTAATACCTCCTTTCTCACTACTCATAAACTTCTTTAAGAACAACTCAGCAGAAGCAAGTTGCTTTTCATCAAGAAGGTTTACAACAGTAAGTCCAGTACCTTGTTCATTATGTCTTGTAGTCAATGCACGACTACTAACACCATTACTTGGTTCTTCTTGCTTATTCATTATGTCAAAGGACTCTTTTGTTTAACGATACAAATATACAAAATAATTTCTAATCATCAACAATAAAAGCAGAATAATTTTCATCAGCGTTAGAATTTTTAACATTGTGATTATCAGATATTGTTTTCTTCTCTATTAGTCTTTGTTCGCTTGTATTCAGACAATATAAAGAGTACAACTTTATCTTTTTAGACCTAAAATATATTTTAGATAATCTATACATATAAGCCTTAATATCTTCACACATTGGAGAAGTTATAATCACAACATCAATATCTATAGCCAAATCTTTATCTGGTGAATTATTAGTAGAAAGAACATGAATAAAATCATTGTTAAATCTTTCTACATTAAGAGTTTTTTGGGCTTTAGCACCCATCATCTTACGCTCACCTTTTCTTGCTCCACTTTTATAATATACAGGTTGTCCTGTAAGAGTAACAGCAGGAATATTGTCAACTTTATCATGATAATTTCCACAAATAATAGTATCAGACAAATCATTGAGAAAATCTGTAACTTTATTTGCAAAATCACCACGTTTATTGATAATAAGAATTTTCTTATCTTTGTTTTCACGAACTATATCAAGAATAACATCAAGTTTTCCTTCAAAATCAGATAGAAGTTTACTACGTTCTCTAATTATCTCATAAGTTTTTGATACTCGTTCTTTAAGATTATTAGGATTATATAGTCTATCAATTTCAAGATTAAACTCAAAATTCATATCAAGATGTTCATTCCAACCATTTTCTTGTGCTATTTGATAACATATCTGAGTAGAAGATATGTTAAGTTGTTGATTTCCTGTATTAGCTTGTTGCATAATATCAAAACTTCCAAATATACTTAAACTTGTAGAAACATATTCATCGTAATACTTTAGAAGTTCATACACTTTACTATCAGCAGGAATGTCTACACCTATCTGAGTTTCTTCTACGGGGGTGCTCAATCGAATAGCTTCTACTTCTGCTTGTTGAAAGTCTTTGAGAAGAGGAGCTACTTGATATAATTTAAGAATATCATCATAATTAGATAAAAACTTATTTAAAATAACAAGTTTAAACCTGCATTTACTAACATAATCTAATACTTCTTCACAAGCACCATCAGGTCTGTACCAAACACATAAAAAAGGATAAGTTTGAACCTTACAACTTTTAATAAATCTATCAGTAAAAACTTTAATTTTACCAGAAGTTATAAGATTCTTAAATTCTTCATTATTTTCTTCTGCATTTTCTTGTTGAGTTAAAAACTCTGTAATATTTTGTCTTTCACTAAAAGAATTAGTGATTATAACAGAATTTACAGTAGGAGAACGAGCATATATACGCTGAAGCACTCCTAATACCATCAATTTATCATTAAGAGGAGCAGGTATAATAGCAGTACCAATACCTTTTTCATCTCTCCAATGATTGATAGCATTTTCAAATATTTCACCGGGATTTGTCATTTATTTTAATTATCACTTTATTCAAAAGTATCATCATCAAATAAAGAATTATATTGATGAGTCATTTTTTTAATAGCAACTTTACCACTTAGAATACCATTACGTTTGTCACCTTTTCGTGTAGGAGAAACTCCTAACATAATAGGATCAATAATTTTATAGCATTCCTTATAATAATAACTATAATCTATGTTACGTTCTTCTATTGGTAAATCATTAAGAGAATTAAGAATACAAACTGAATTTCCACCAGCTAATTTACTTTTAGCACCACTAGTTTTATTTTCTTTCTGTATAATAACACCTTTTGTAGATACATAAAATCGTACATGACGTTGACTGTGAATATGGATTATTTTACCTTTTTCACAAATATCATATACAACTTCAAATTGTCTACCAACATTTTGTGTTTTACAAAAATCAAGAATATCTTTGTGATTTCTAAGAGTAGTCATTACCGGGACATTATTTACAAGATATTCAAAAACAGCAACAGCAACAACAGGAGCATCATATCCTTTTTTCAATTCTTTAAGATATTGTTTAGGGTCTAATGCTCCTTTATATTCTATTTTACCATTAGTTTGAATATCAAAGTAATTATTAATATCTCTACTAGCAATCATTTTGTACTCTTCATAATCAGCACCCATTCTATTAGTAGCATTCCAACGATCAGTAATATCTTTGTATACGTTAAATTTATCACGTGGCAATTTAATTACTATACCATCAGTATTTGCACTTATAACATGAATACCATTCAGTTCAAGTTCTTCTATTAGAGTCATTGTCATTAATTGACCATTTATGGTAACTTGCATTTGAGCAAATCTATCATAAAGAAAGAACAGTTCACTCTTAATCTAATATCTTTCAATATTAGCCTGACTATATCTTGATTAAATTTTAAGAATAGGTGGTGTGATTATAGATTCAAATTCACGACAATATCTAAATTTATAACCACCACAAGTATTGTGTCCTTTAGTACCTTTACAACAACTACAAATATTAGCCATATTAAGACCTAATACGCGAGAAGCTTCAGCAGCAGAACAATATTCTGCTATAAATTCTCCCCATATTGTAAATTGATATACAGGTTTTTCAAGACAAGTTCTTAAACCACCACCACGTTTATAATCTTTGTTTATTAAAGAACCACCATCAGACATTCTTTTATACTTATCTATTAATTCTGTTTCTAATTTTAAAGCTTCTTCAACAGAAACATCAATAGCAACAATCTTAACACGAATAAGATTAACATCTTTAGCTTTATCATTATAATATTTAGTTCTCCTATTTCCTTTAAGAACAAAAGCACGTTGTAAAGTGCCTTCTCCTACATAAAATGGAAGAAGTTCATCATCATAATAATGTTCATAAACAACATGACGATTATAATCTTCTAAATGATACCCATATTTTATAGGTGTATCTTTAAGTTTATTAGAAGATGTGGTAATTTTGCGATGTCCAAACCTTTTTTGACTATCACCATTACGTTTTACTTTATGTTTACGCTTATACTTATCAGAAGTACAAGCTTTTTCAATTTTAAGTTTTAACATAATTATAATATTTAAAGTTATAACACCACAAATTTACTAAAAATAATTCAATCCGCTCCGTTTCCCATAACATTTTAATGTTAAAGTACGTAAAAACTAGTCGATGAACTTTACTCATAATACTATTAAAATAATATTTTAGAGTCTTAGCTGCTGATTGTCATATAATAATAGTTTTTTAAGCATTCACACTTACTTTTTCAAGTTATGTTGTAGCACTACTATCTTCACGAGTTTCCAGCAATTAGAAGCGTTTATACTGAGCAATGAACTAATTTACCCAGTTTACCATATATAGAATTAATTACAATCTTAAGAGCCTCAGCACCTATTTGATTAGGTACTCCTTCCATAACATGACCATCTTCATCTTTTGTATGTTTACATTTTACTCGCGTTTCTTTTAAATAAGATACCATACGAACGAAAGTAGCTTTATCGAGATGTTTTGGTGCAATTTTATAACTAATCATAATACTAGGATAATAGCTAGTATAATCATGATGAAGATAAATAAATTTATCATCAGAACGACATATACGAGGTGGATCTTGACTATGTATTCCACCAGTAGCTAATGTATAAGTAGTACCATAAAAAGTTATTTCTTTAGAGAAAGCATCTTTATTAGTTCTTGTAATACTAACTTGCATCATTTCAGCAAGCATTTGTTGCAGCTCTGGAGTCTTAAATTGAATATGAGGAAATATAATTTTCTTAAAACTAAGTTTAGTCCTTTCAGTTCTACCTTTTATAAACTGTTTAGGACTTAAACCACTCATATCAGAATAAAACTTTACAGTAAGTTTATCAGCAATATTTGCTCTAGCACTACAAAGAACATTCACTCCAAAAGCATGAGAGATACTATATCTAAGCTTTACTTCATCTGGTTTTTGACGAACCATCTCACCACAAAGAAATACATCATTCTTATTATAATAGAGCATAGGATCTACATATTTAGGAAGGACATATCTATTAAAATCATTTGTGATAATTTTATTAAGTTCATCAAGAGTCAAACCTCTATAGTTATCTTGTTTACACCAATATAGATTATATTCTTCTTCATCTATAGGTGGCAATGTAAAATCAAGAAGCTCATGCCATTTAAGATTTATTGAAGTTTGCTTAAGAGATTTACCAAATTTATTTCTTACTCCAGTATCTTTATCAGTTATAACTGTTGCTGCATTAAGACCGTAAACTTGTTGTAAATCAACAGTACCATAAGGAAGTCTGTAATTTCTAATAAGTTCCAATTCTTTATCATTCCAAAAAGCATCTTTATCAGATTGAAGTTTAATTATCTTTTGACTTATATTATAAAGAAATTCAATAAGATGTTTTGTACTATCAAATCTATTAAAATACATAAGGAATGCTTTAATCATCAAATCATCATATCCTTGATTATTAAAACCATATAAATCAGTTCTTACAGGAATTTGAGTTACATTTCCGTCTGCTGTTGTGATAGTATCATAATGAGCTTGCATACCGTTTATATACCCTACAAGTTCAATTAATTGACTATCGTCAGTATCTGAGATATAAAATATATCACACTTAACTTTATCAAGTCTTGCTTTAATTTCAGCAACAGTTAAACATTCAGTTAATGCTTTGGGTTTACCTTTTTCATCAATACAATCTCTAAAAGTATTAAGATAGTCTTTCAAATCTACAAAAGTAATACTAAATAGATTTGGAAAAACTTCTGAATCCATACATTTAGAAACAATCATAATTTAAATCATATTCATTTTAAAGAGGAAAATAATTATCTACTAAAGTTGTTTCATATACAATTTTAGGAACATCAGTATTAGCACTAACATCTCCTATTAGTTTAAAACCATTCTCATCATACAATGCAGAATAATATTCTCCATCTTCTCCATGTATTAGATATTCCCACGCTTCTTTTTCAGAATTAGCAGCAACTAAAACAAGAAGCTTAGGAGTTTCAAAACTTTTATTTATATAAACATTCATAGTCTTATTATGTCATAAGTATTAAAATTTCTAGTAATACAACAAGAATACCATTTTCTTAGATAAGTTTCAAATATAGCAAATTTCTCTTCATTTACATATTTTATAAGAGGAGAATAATTTATATTATAAAACCTATTATTAGATGATATTATAAGATTATTTAAATTATCAAATATATCACAATTAAGAAATCTTCTTCCAGCATCTCCAAGAAGTAGAATATTCTTAAAATTATATTTACGAACATCATTAGCGAAATGTCGTAAACATCTATTATAAGAGTTATCATCTAATTCACAAGAAATACTTTCATTACAACGAATAAGAGGAACTATATAAAGTTCTTCTAGTTCATCGCCCTCCCCCGTAGAAAGGTGTAAACTTTCCTTAATTATCTTTACTTGATTACTAAATCCCATACTGCCTTTTTTATAAGCATTATAATCTACATTAGGAACTACAATACAATTACCAAAGTAAGGATTGCCAGTTCCTTGTAGATTATAATGTTTATTATTAAAAAGACGTATAGGACAGTCTTTACATATATTCATTGATTGAATACATTTTTGATAAACTGCTTGTGCTTAATATATGAGATTATCTTTCACAGCACTATGAAGTGTTTTAGCTGTTTTACTACCAGAATGCTTAAATCCTGACCTTCTAGCAGCAATAACTTCATGTTCGTGACGACGTTCTCCTTTTGTTTTATTATACGGATAAATTCTTGATACTTTCATATTTTTTTTATAATTTAAATGTTTCAACTTTAACATATTTAAGTTCACCTTTGTAACCTCTACTTATAAGTTCTTCTATAAGCTCACGAGAGGTAAATTCTTTAAACTTCTCACTAACACCATTTTCTTTACGTTCACAAGCTATACAAATACTACGATAACCTTGAGCATATTTCCTAAAATAACTTAGTGGAAGTTCTTTACCACAACATTTACATTTTTTTTTGTTTGAAGTGGTAACTTGTATAGCAAGAGGTTTATCTCCAATATTATTATTGTCCATATTTTAAATATAATTTATTTTTACTACGACTACAGGCAACATAAAGTCGCCTATTTATTTCTTCTGCATCAGTATAAGGATTACCGTATTTATCAAACACAATATCATTTACATCAACAAAAGAAGTATTAAATGTAGAACCTTGACTCTTATGAGCAGTTAGACTAAATCCATAATCTAAATCTCTTCCAAACTCAATTTTTCTAGTAACAGGATTGATTATATTAGTAAGAAGTAAACAACTTTCTTTAAAACTAAAATAATCTTTCCAACGTTGAGAGCGAACTCTAGCAGATGCAGTTTTAGCAGCTTGTATTAATTCACGAGATAGTTTTACATACATTTGAATAGTAAAATTATCTTTATGGTCAATAACAAATATAGGAGATGTAACAGCACCACCATGAATTGCTATAAATCTAACCATAAATCCTTTAAGATTATATTTAGGATGTATATAATTTACAACATCTTTTAATACATATTCTTCAGAATTTTTAATAATACAATCGTTAAACTGATTTACTAAAGTTACATAACTAATAATCAAATCATTCTTTGTAATAACAGACTTTTCAGAATCACTAATTATAGCATTTCTGATAAATTTGTTCCAAGCAGAAACAGTATTATTAGTATATGCAATTACTTTTACATAATCTATATTTCTTGTAAGTTCTTCATCACTAAAGTTAATCTGAACTAAATGTTCAAATTCTTTAGGATTACAAACTTGATAACCTTTAATATTATCATCATTAAACTTACAACGATTCTTTGTTATATATTCAAGAAATGTAAAAGTTTTATGTTCTACATCATATCGAAGTAAATCTAACAAATGACTAATAGGATTATCTTCTCCTTGTCTTACAATTTGAGTTAAATTACTAGTTTTAATACCCTTAAAAGCAGAACTATATTTTTCACCAACAGGTGCAAGCTGAGTAGCATCTCCAATATAAATAATCTTACACTTATTAGTCTTACATGTTTTCTCAAGAAACATAATAAGACTACGATTAATCATAGATGCTTCGTCAACTATGTAAAGTTGATAATTTCCAATTTTAATTCTACCTTTAGGATCAAAAGGAGGATTATCTATATCAAACTTTTCAACATCAAAATTAAGCCTTAATCCTAAATCGGACTGAAGAGTATTTACTTTAACATTTGGAATTTGAATAGAATCATTCAACACTCTACACGCTTTATGTGTAGGAGCGGCAAGACCTATAGTGGAATAACTTAAACCACAATTTTTAATAAGTGCTTTAACCAAATAAGTCTTACCTGTACCAGCAGCACCAACTAATGCTCTTTTATAATCATTAACGTTATAAGGATTGTTAATAAATTCTATAAGAGCATGATATGCTGTCATTTGGTCATTTGTAAATCCTGCAATATTAATTGCATCTTTACCATTTGCTTGACTTATAGAAGTTATATTCATTTACTAAAAAGAGGTTTATTGTCATCTACTTTAACATCACATAGTTTAAACTTAGCCAAATAATGGTATTTAACTAAATCTTCATAATCAAAATACATTTTACCATTTTTACGAATAATATGACCAGCAATTAGAAGATTTTCTTTAACTGCGTCATATTGTGTAGGTAATCCAGGATGTAAATGACATTGACTTTCTGTTCTTATAACAACAGGTTGTTTTCCTGTTTCATCTACATCTTTAAGAAAAACATGAGTTTTACCTTTTAACTCTAAACTTTCTTCTGTAAAAGGAAGAGTCAATTTAGAATTACTAAATTGATCTCCTTCAATTATAGAATCATAGTTTCCATCTATGTTAACAACTGCTTTAAATTCGTTATCTATTTTGACAACAACAGCATAACATTTACGGGAACACTTGTTAGAAGATATATCATTATTATTCTTAACTTTTGGTTTAGATACAACATTAATGGTAAATGTAGGCATAAACACCTTTACCATTATTTCTTCTTTCTTTTATCAGTTAATGTATTTTCTTTAGCAGCTTTCTTTGCATCACGCTTATGCTTAGTAGCATCATCATTTGCAGCAAGACGTACAGGAACTTTAACAGCATTGTTCCAAAAGAACGACCAACCACAATAATTTGTAAGAAAGTCAATACGACCCCAAGACCTAATACCAATAATAGAAGACTTAGGTGCTTGAATAGTCCTATTAGAAAAATCTATCTTAGCAATTCTACTAATAAGACGAAGATCTTTGTTTTCATCGTGTTTTTTACTCATTTTACAACAAATTTAAAAGTTAATAATAAAATTAAATTAAACACTAGAATTATGTGTTTTACAGCTAAAAACCTTATGTAGTTCATAAAGTCTACATGGAATATAAGGATAACCATAGCTGTCCTCAACAACTTGGAACGTTATTTTTAAGTTTTTATTGTTTTATTTTATGGTATCATAAAACTCAGGAAGAATATTTATATCCCACCATTCTCTACCATCATTCATACCTCTTGTAAGCCAAACAGGACGATTGTTAGAATCTTTACAATATATATGACCAAATAAATTTTGAATGCCAAGACAGGTATCACAATTAAAATCAAGTTCATTAAGAGAACTTATATGTTTAACAATAATTTTACGCTTATCAGTAAATGTATTTTGAAACGTTACATCTATTTTAAGAATAGTTAGTTTCTTAGCATCCACAATCTTTAATAGTTCTTGTTTTGCATTCATAGTTGTATTATCATTTATATTAGTATTGAATATTATATTTATTTTGAAACGATTTAAGCAACCTTTCTACGGGGGTGCTTATAAACTATCATTATATTACATAAAGTTCAACACAAGTTAAAAGAAGTGGCAATTAGGGAACATTACTGCATACTATCATCTAAATATTTCAATTTTCAAACCTTAAATTAATAGCATTATCAACAAAAAGACTGATACTACTTTCACAAGCAATATCAGTCATGGATTCAATTACAAGCACACTACAATGTCTTTTAGAAAAGCCATAGGCAGATTATAATAAAACCGGTTATAATACCAGCACAAAGACTAATTATAATAGTTTTATCTTCTTTAATAGTTTCTTTTAAATCGCATATTGTAGAAGCATTTTCATCGCAAGTGCTTTCAAAATCAGCATTAAGCTCATCATAAGCTTTATTCTTAACTTCTATCTGACGATTAGCACTATCAAGTTGTTTTTTATACTCATTAAGAGTATTTTCCATACCCTTAATATCATTACGAAGACCACGTTCAATATCATCTTTCCTTAAAATGATATCTATAAGTTGTGCCTTAGTTTTACGCATAAGAGCAGGCACAGGCTTAGTTTTGTTTTCATTTTTTGTATTCATATTGCTAAAATATTTAATAAGTTATTCAAATTGGATATTATCACCATATCCATCACTATCCTCTTCTTCTATCTTATCACCATATAAATCGACATCATCGAAATCTTGAGATAAAACATCAGATTCAATGAGAACACTAAATTCATCAAAGTTATCTTCCATATTTGTTTTTGTTTAATTATTGCAAATATAGAAATAAATAGTGAAATATTATCATATTAAATACTATTTAACACTTATATATTTCACTATTATAAGTTTCGTTTATATTGCTAACATTGCAGGTTCTCCCTTACAATTATTTTTAACAAAATAACGATGTGCAAGAACATATGCTTTGATACGATTACTAGTAAGTATAGTTAAATTACTAATAGAATCCTTATCACAAGTAGACTTAAAGAAATAAATGTGCATAATATTTGTAGGTGTTAGAGCACTACTATAAGTATTTCTACCTATAGTAGTGCAAAGTTATACATTAGATACCAAGTAGACTATCTGCAAGCCTATCGAGCTTACGAATAGCAAAATCACTGAGTGTTACATTGACAACGTGAGTAATAATAGTCTTGTGGTCAAACACAGTAGCTTCTGCACTATTAGACCAAGGATTCTTATACTCAGCACCAGCCTCCACAGTCTCCTGAATAATATCGATAGTAGCACGAGAAAGTACAATACTCATACTATCAGGATGTTCAACAAGATGATTAGCGGCAAATGCAGCATCATCATCATCCTTCAAAAGTGATGTGATAGAATACAGAGAAACGAAGATGACATTAGTTTCTCCTTCTTCATAGGTAACACCATTATCTTTTGTTACCATACCAGCTACAGGCTTATCAAGAGTGATACCAAGACGAACATAGTTCTCACAACGAGTAACTGTCACATTCTTAACCTTTAAGTCTTTTACAGACTTACCACCATTATTCAGCAATTCGGCGATAATTTTTTTCTTCTCCATAATAATTGTTATTTATTTGTTTGTTAAAATATATGGTTTAGCACCATGTTAAATATAATTTTTATTTGAAACAAAATGATAACACTTAATACGATATTAGTACTAAATGTTATCATTTTGTTGTTAAATGCCATAACTTATTGTTGATGGTCTGTTACGTTTCTTAGGTATAGAAACATTATAACCAATAAGCTCTCCTGTCTTATCCTTCACTCGCTCAAAATGAGTGTATTCGGGATGACGAAAAGTGAATACTGTTACTTCACTTGCAAGAATAAATAATGATTTCATTTTTGTAATTAATTTGTTATTGTTATTTGTTATTTTACTTGTACACTCTTCCCATTTGAACTTGTATGTCTTTAGGAAGATAATACTTATATTTCTTACCAGTCTTCTTAGATGTCTTCCAAATATAGAAAGCACCTGACTTAGACTTAAACACAGGATACTTAACACTACTAATAGTGTATGTATCAGTTGTAGTACTATCAGTATGAACTACTGATTGACGTTTTGTAGATACATAATCCTTAGCACCTACTGTTATTGAAAGTCCTACTAACAATAACATAATTAAGAATATTCTTCTCATTGTCTTTGATTGTTATTGGTGTTAATACTATGGAAAGTAGTAGAATTAATTATCCCACCATTTTCCGTGTTCATTAAGATATGACTGAAATTTATCAGTTTCGACTAATACATCTAAGTAATAGTCAGGATTTGCTGCATAGATAGAATCACAATAATGCTCGTAAGCATAGTCACGAGTATTGTCACTCTTAACAACACAAGTTTTGTTGTTGATATTAGCTATATAATTTACAGCTGAATATACACAAACTCCTACACATAAACTTACAAAAAGTATTGCTACTATTCTTATTATATTGCTATTCTTCATAAATTTTCTTATATATTAAGTTCACATTTATCTTCATTCTCAAACTTTTGTATAAAGAGGTGCATACTTGTATATTTAAAATAGATATCATTACAATATTTTCTGCTACATCTTACTGAAGCTTCTGCTGTATGATTTTCTTCATCAATTTTCTTATATATAGGTTTAAAAGAAAATTTAGAATTATCTACTTCTTTAACTATACTTTCTAAACGCTCTTTACATTCTGTCCAAGTACCTACTGTAATAGCAGGTCTAATCATAGTCGTAAATTGGATTATAAGAATATATAATTCTTCTCCATTTTTATTTGTCATTTGTTTAAGTACGATGTTAATTGTTTTATAATTCTCTTATTTAACGATAATTCTTTTCGTTATAAATTGTAAGTATAAGTTGATTACCATTATCAGATGAATTACAAGTTACAACTCCACCTTTGACATTAATCTTATTCATATCCCTCTCAAAAGGCATACTTATGTCCATTAATGCACGTCCAACTCTAATCGCATCTATAACTTCATTAAAAGTTACAGAATTAATGTCATAGTCTTTAATGACATTGTCAACACTTACTTTAATAGTAAGACTTATTCTACTTCTTAATTGTCTAATCATAATTTTAAGTTTAAATATTAATAATATTAGAACTCCAGCTAAGTTATAGTCTTAGTACAGTATTTTTATTCACTGGAGTAATAAGTTTAGAATCTGGTAATGTCTTTATTCCATATTATAGCTTCATAATTAATTGACTCATTGTTGCCAACTTTATTTCTATGACAAAATTCAATATGAATATGGTCATCAGACAGGGAATCATGTGCTTCACCTAAAGCGTTATAAAATTCTTCTATAGAAGTACATATTCTATCAAACCCGTTGTTGTTAGTCACTATTACAGTCTTCATAACTTCAAATTTTAAAATGTTAATAATATTAGAACCCTATGTGAGTTACAATCTCACTACAATGCTTTTATTTAATAGGGTTTTCTTTTTATTGTATAGAATATGATATAGGTGATGCTACATTACCACAATCTTGACATATTTCAAGAACTGAAGGAAAATAGTTCTTATTAATTGTTTGACTGCTTTTTATTGTATAAATGTAACGTCCATATTTATCTTTTTCTATATTAGTAACAGTAAAAGTTACTAAATCCGCACTTCCAAACCAATCTCTGACATTAAAAGATTTACTCTTATTAAGAGCATTCATAATCTGTTCTTCAGAAAATGATTTAGCAGGTTTTGCATCAGATGATTTTCTATAATGACCTAATACAAATTCATTACATGCTTTTATTTTTATTTCCATATTATTAAATCTATTTTTAAAAGTTATTTTACTAAAGAAGAACATATTAATGTTCTACCAGTTTAGCCAATGCTTCTGCAAGTGCATCTACATAAGCATAAAGATAGTCTTCTCTATCAGAAGTTATAGGTGGTAATTGAAATTCTATTTCTTGTGATTCCATATTGACAGTAATGTTGTGAGTTAAACGTTAGTTAATGATTGAGTTCATTATGAAGTAATGAACGATACAAGTGAAATATGTGATTGGCAGTAGAATTTTGATTGTAGTAGTGAAGAGAGTGTTGTTGGGAAAGAATGAGAAGAGGAGAGGAGATAGTCCGCCTCATACTCTTCCACATTCTAACACAATTCATAACACCTAACAAATCATTACATTCAATTCTTCTACTACAAGTAGTAAAACAGTCCTCGAGATAAATCTCCTTCTGCTAATCCTAATAGAAAAGCAAAAGAAAATAATCCAAGAAATACAGTTAATATCGTATATAAAACTATATTTAATAATATTAAAAGTACTTTTTCCATAACTACTCCTGTTTGATTAAACTAAATATTGACATCATACTGATAGTAATACTAATCAATATAATGTCAATAGTCTTATCTCTGCATCCACATGTCATTGTGCCACTCGAACTCGAAGCCGTTATATTGTAACACTTCTACATAACCATCTTCTTTTAGTTCTACATATGACTCTTGAAATACTTCTTCTTCACTTATTAATGAAGTATGACCATCTGACCAAAGTATTGTTTCCATAATTAGTCCTCCTAATTTTAAAGTTAATATTATAATAAAATAAATGAAAAGTCTTATTAAAAGTCTTATTAGACTCTTTATTACACCATTCATCCACATCTTGCTTTTTTGAGGTCGAGCAGGTCTTGCTTTTTTGAGTGCTGAGCCTACTACTTTGAGTGTTGAGCCAAATGGCAAACTTGTAGTTCTAACAACTCTGAGAAATTCCAGAGTTGTAGAACACAAGTGTAAAACGGGGAGCAGACCGAAGTCCACTCCCCGTAGCACGTTAAAGCTGACAAGCAGCATCGAGAGCACGAACAGCCTTGTCGCTGAGTGTAACACCAACGATAGACGTGATGTAGCAATCACGCTCAAGAGCTTTGCCGTTGACTTCTTCTCCAGCTGCTTTAAGCTCACGTTCGATAGTGAGTTTAGCATTGAAGAGAATGATGCCGAACTCACGCTGACCAAACGGCTTTTCACGAGTAGCACGGAACAGAGCAATGTCATCGTTGCAGTCGCAGAGCTGACGAGTAAGAGCACTACGAGAAACACTGATGGTGTCAACATCAGCATCCTCCATAGTGTTGGTATCGTGATTAAGATGGAAACCTTTGATGGTCTTGTCCATAGTCAGCGACACGTTAGCAAACTTCTCGTTCTCGAACACTTTAACGCTTTTGATAGTTACAATCTGTGACATAGTAACTAACACCTTGAGCAGCTCCTTTAGCCGCCATTAAGTGACCACACGCTTTAGGTGTATCTGCGTGTGTGGCTGTGGTCCTTCCACATCCAAAACTTGCTTTTTTGAGAATGAGAGTTGAACGAAGTGAAACCTTGATTTTTTGAGGATGAGGCGGGGGAGTTGGATCTTTAGGATTACTTGCCGGGGGTCTTTGAGAATACCCTCACACTCTCACAACAACATCCCCAATTTCAAAAATTTTATATTCTCCAGTTTCACTACATAGAGTTTATAATTTATCACTTTAATCTTTATACACAACATCTTTATAAAAGCCTCTATGTGTGACTTTTATAGTAATCTAACCTTTAGTATTACTTAAAATATATAAAATTTCTATATGATTAACACCAAATTCAGTAGAATATTTAATATTTTCAATAATATTACATTTAGTATAAAATTTGGTATATAAAATAACAATTTATTCACAATCTATCACAATAAATTGTTCATATTCAAGTTTAATATATTAAAAATCTATATGTGTAGTATTATATTTAGTAGAATAATTAATATATTCTGGAATATGAATAAAAAGATATTGTATAAGTGTATATCGAGTATGTTTTGGAGTATTATGAATATGATATAGTGTAATAATAAAAATAATACTACTCGTATCACTACGAGTAGTATTATAAAAGTCTCAACTTCAAAAACTAAGAAAAACATATTGTGTGAGATGGCTAAAAACTATTGTTAGAATAGTAATAGTAAGTTACCCACGCCTACTACTAGTATTACTAACTTGCTTTGTGTTTCTCTTAGTATGAGCAAAGGTAATACATTTTTCCGAAATATCCAAATTTTTATAT
>ERZ1034626.802-NODE-802-length-22364-cov-162.234524_pt1 | contig 22364 bp, 20 predicted proteins | sample MGYA00520652_ERZ1034626 | MGnify/ENA primary metagenome ERZ1034626 (study PRJEB33766, sample SAMN09781765) | gut metagenome | biome: gut microbiome | host: Homo sapiens | place: Madagascar | study: EMG produced TPA metagenomics assembly of the PRJNA485056 data... | reverse complement strand
GGCATCTGCTCAAACATGTTCATATTCTTCACTATATAAATCCAACAATCAAATATATCCATACACTCTGCCTCCGTGTGTTTGTCGAACAATGGCAGTTGGAGTAATTGTTATACAATGTTTTTATATGCATTTTGCCAACAATAATACATTATAGTCAAAACAAATCGCTATGGGTTCCATTGTTGAGAAACAACAAGGTTAGTTTTTTATCGTTTTGTTCCCACAGCATCAACCAATCAGGGGTTATGTGACATTCCCATATCCCTTCTAGGTTTCCGTGAAGTTTATGCGATTTATATGATGGTGGCAATTTACCCTCATTGGCTAGTTTTTCTACTGCTTTTTCAATGAGAACTGGATCAAGACCACGTTTCACTCCTTTTCGCAGAGACTTTTTAAATTTGTTTGTAAAGTTAATAGAGTATTTCATTCTAAGCACTGTTTAATTAAGTCGTGAGCATCTTTTGCATGATATACTCTGCCAGCTTTAACATCTTCTAGGGCTTCTTCAATTCCACTTTTCTTTTCGGTTTGAATAACCCAGCCAAACTTCTTTGCCAGTTCCTTTAATAAGTTGAAGTCAACTTGCGGAACAGTTATAGTTGTTGTTATATTATTTATAGCTACATCCATATTGCTTTACTTTAATGTTATTTCTAATTTGCCGCAAAGATACGACTTTTCCTCGTAACTTCCAAGGTTTTTGGGAAAAATGTAGGGATGATGATAATGAAAATGAGGGTTTCAACATAAAGTTACCTTCATAAATAGCTTCTCAAAAATAACAATTAAAATTTCATTCTCCTTTCACAATCATCAGAATATACTTATAATCAGTTGTTTAAGCGTGAAAGGAGAATTCTCTGAAACAACAATAATAATCAGTAGATAGGACTATTCATATAAGGAGAAAGCAACTTAGTCTAAGGGAGAAAGCAACTATCACAAAAGGAATAGAAAAGGCTTCTTTGTATCGGATGACCCGGGTCATCCATATAGATGACGGTAGTGAGCCATATAGATGACCCGAGTCATCCATATAGACGAACTTAGTCGTCCAGCCGATAACTCACCCCTTTTCTCCTGCCAACATCTATCCCTCATCCTTCTGGTTACTATCTTTTATCCCAGCATTCATAACAAAGACACCCACTATTCATTATCAAAGTACCCACTATTCATTATCAAAGTACCCACTATTCATTATCAAAACACCTACTATTCCTTATCGGAGCAAGGCATATCGCCATATTTAAGCTTAGCCATCAATTACCATCTCAAAATAAAGAGATTTTTCCTTTCACACTTAACTCTCTTATTTTCAATACAATCCACATTCCGTGAAAGGAGAATTATGATTCACCTTAAATATTTCTAACTGTACGGTTGAAACGAAAAAAGGCGGCTCTCGCATTCCGAGAGCCGCCTTTTAATTATGAACACACACAACATATATGTGTGTACTATTTGTACAAAATATTATTTCACTTCAACGAAGGCATAAGCACCTGTGATATCATTGAAGTAGATGTTGTATGTACCTGCAGGAACAGAAATATTGCCACTGCCACCAGAAGTGATAAGAGTTCCCTTATTCTCATAGTTCTGACCTTCAGCAAAACCCCAGTTTCCATCATCGCGCCACTTGTGAGGAGCCACTTGTTTCAAGTCGATGTCATCACCTTCATTCCACTTGCCACCTACACCTATCAGACTAACATACTTAAACTCTGTAGGATTCTGGTTGGCAAGTTTTGTCCACTTATAAGTCATGGTAGAGAAGTCGGCTGTGAATGTATAGTAAGCATCCTTCTCTTGGCAAACGTCACGTCCTTGATTACCAACTCGTCTTCAAACAGTCCATTCTTATGCAAAGATACGACTTTTCCTCGTAACTTCCAAGGTTTTAGGGAAAAATACTTGAAAGGGATGAGGAGAAAGAAAAAATAGACGACTCCCGGATTGGAGGAGAGTCGCCTATTCTATGAGTTTTTAACCAAATCAGTAAAGTTCGACCAACTTTCAACTTTGAATCCTCTTAGATCTCTGACGGATTTCTTAAACCACTCTATTTTAGAAAGCTCCATAACAGTTTTTACAAGTGCAGTCAAATCATCATTCATCGTCATGTATGTACTGCCTTGCACCCACTCGAAACCATTCTTTTTTAGAAGCTCTTTTATTTCGTAGTAAGCTTTGTTGTAAGGTTCGCCATAGTATTTCTGTAAATCAGAAATAACCATATCAAATGCTAGTGCGTACATACTGCCTCCTTTGCTGGCTCAAATAAGTCTTTATATCCAAAGAATATGTTTCCATCTGCGGTTTTTGCGGAGATGACAATTCCTACGAAAGGATTGTTCTCAACTTCAATCACTTCGCCCTGTGTCCAGTCTTTGGCATGTGTCAAGTCTGGAGATATTAATACTTTGTCGCCTGTTCTCATATTCACAAAAATATAAATGTTGTACTTATTCGCTGCAAAGAAAATGCAAACGAGCGCAAAGAAAGCTTGCTTTCAATTTGCCGAGTGCAGCTTTTCTTCTGCAAAGATACGACTTTTCCTCGTAACTTCCAAGGTTTTTGAGGAAAATGTAGGGATGGTGATAAAGAAAAAATAAGCGGCTCCCGGAATGGGAGAGCCGCCTATTGAATATTGTTGTTTCGATGATGAGACGAAGGATTATTTATTCTTTGATTTCCCAATGGCCTCCAAATGTAGAAGAACCAACACGCTCTATTCTTTTTTGAGCCTTTAGCTTTTCTATGTGTTTTTGTATTGCACTTGCCTTGATACCTATTTTGTCCACGAGTTCTTGTCTTGTTATATACGGATTGTTTTTTATTAATTCAAAAACTTTTTCAATTGTTTTTGGTGATCCAGTTTGACCTCCAGTTTCATTAGGAATAGGTAATCGTAGTTCTACTTCTTGTAATTCGTATTTATCTATTAATTCAGGCTTACCCCAACCTGATTCTTTGAAGCTTTTGCCCTTGCAGGGCGACAGGTTTGCGTCCGTAATTACCTAGGGCGATGCCCAGGGCTAGGGGCTTCTGCCCCTTCGGGGCGTATTCCCTGAAAGCTCAGTCCGGTTCAGGCTTGTTCCTTCAATTTCTGGATTTCTTCCAGCGAAAGCTCGGTGGCTGTTGCTACTTGCTCATCAGAAAGGCCCATTGATAGGAGGCGGCGAGCTGTGGCTAGCTTTTCTTGGCGAACATCAAACTTTCTGGTGGCATATATATCACGCATATTCTTGATGTCCTCGTCATACAGCTCTAGTTCCTCTCGGGAAAGCTTGCGGAGGTCGCCTATCTCTGCCAACTTGCGGAAGACTGGATACTTCTCGCTGAATGGCATCTGCTCAAATATGTTCATATTCATTTCCTCCTTTTTATGTTGTTTTATTCTTTAGATTCTCTTGTGGTTTCTATAGAAAATTTCAAAACTCCTAAATTAACCCCAAAAGTCAATTTGCGCATTTTTAATGGAAGATTGTCTGCGAAGACTTCGTTCATAGCAGCTTGTATTTTCCCTTCTGTTGCTTTGTCTGGTAAAATACCATGCTCCTTTGCATCTTCATTCACCTTATCTATAGTTCTTGCCAATTTGCGAAGTTGAGTGAAAGTATCAATGATGGCAATGGTAGTGCTGATGGCTAAATCACCTTTCAGAATAGTGGCAAGCATATAAAATCCTTGCTCGGTAAAAGCATGTGGAGCAACAGTGGAATGCTTGAGCTTATTGAACCGATCAAAATTTTTGATCAGTTCGTCTTTCTCGCTGTTATTCAACTCAATAACATAACCTGGAGGAAACTTTTTAGGGTTGTTTCTTAGTGCTTGGTTGATTTCTCTGGTTTCTACTCCATACAATTCTGCAACATCTCTGTCAAGGATAACTTGCGTATCCCTGATGATAATGATTTTACTTTCTGTTTTTAAAATATCTTCTTGATGTCCCATAATTTCTTTTTTTAAGCTATTCGTTGGCAAACGATATGATTTTTCCTCGTAACTTCCAAGGTTTTTAGGGAAAATGTAGGGAGGGTGATAAAGAAAAAAGGCGGCTCCCAATTCCGGGAACCGCCTATTGATAAAGAATTATTTCTTGAGATATTTCAAAAAGTCATCAATACCTACTATTTCCACTTTTGGGAAAGGAATGTTTTCTAACTCTTTGAAATGTTTATCTTCTGTTACAATAAAAATAGCATTACTGGCAATGGCACAATCAACAAACTTGTTGTCATCTTCGTCAGCTTTTATCAATCCAAAGCTGTAATGAGGGTCGATAAACTTTACGTTAGGCAAAATTTGAATATAAGCTAATACGATTCTTGCTACTTTTGGGGTAATATTACGTCCTAACACCTCTTCGTATTCTTCCAATATGTCATTGGACACACATAAGATGTATTCTCCCTTTACGAATTTCTGCCAAATTTCTGCATATGGATTATGTGCAGATAGTGACATGACAAGACAATTTGTGTCTAGTACGATTTTCTCTTTTAGCATAATGCTTTTGCCTTATGATAAGGAGTTCTTTCATGGAGTGTGCGGAAGCTTTCTACTTTTTCTTCATTGAGTGTTCCGTTTGCCCAGAGTTTGTCAAGTTCTCCTTTTAGTTGTGAACCCAAGTAATCAGTTATTGCTTTACGCAATCCTTCTATCTCTTCTTTTGAGTCCATAACGGACACAAGGTCAAGAAGTTCAAGCTGAGCCTCGTTAAGTACAGTACGTTTTGTTATCATATTATTTCCTCCATTATTTTATTCTTATAACTTTTGCAAAGATACGCTGAATAATTGAAACCACCAAAGTTTTTTTGTGTTTTTTATAGAATATGAAGGAAAAAATAGAGAAATCATGCTGATAAAGAAAAAATAGGCGGCTCCCGGATTGGAGGAGAGTCATTTCAAGATTTCTTTTGTCGAGTAATGTAAGTACTGTTATTGAGTATCGGTTACCACCTCTGCCGTTTGAGGTCACAATTTGTGACCTCAAACATTCGTCTTTACCCAATTAAGTTTATGACTATCACATTTTGCGACATCCATTTTGGACTGGTCACAATTTGTAACCCGTTCATCTTTGTCTTGATGTTCTATGTTATTTGCCATTTTACATTCTTTGTTGTTTATAAGGTCGTGGACGCAATATTGCTATTCGTTGGCAAAGATACGACTTTTCCTCGTAACTTCCAAGGTTTTGGGGGAAAATGTAGGGAGGAGGATAAAGAAAAAAATAGGCGACTCTCGCAGATTGAGAGCCGCCTTTTAATTATGAACACACACAACATATATGTGTGTACTATTTGTACAAAATATTATTTCACTTCAACGAAGGCATAAGCACCTGTGATATCATTGAAGTAGATGTTGTATGTACCTGCAGGAACAGAAATGTTGCTGCTGCCACCAGAAGTGATAAGAGTACCCTTACTCTCATATTTCTGACCTTCAGCAAAACCCCAGTTACCATCATCGCGCCACTTGTGATCAGCACGGATCTTCAAGCCGCCAGCAGGAATCTCTTGCTTGGCAAGATACCAATTGTGAGGAGCCTCTTGCTTCAAGTCGATGTCATCACCATCATTCCACTTGCCACCTACACCTATCAGACTAACATACTTAAACTCTGTAGGATTCTGGTTGGCAAGTTTTGTCCACTTATAAGTCATGGTAGAGAAGTCGGCTGTGAATGTATAGTAAGCACCCTTCTCTGGGCAAACGATAGCACCACCACCGGCCTTCAACTTACCCTCAGCTGTATTTACGCCATCACCAGAAGCAGAACCAAAGGCATTATCCCATTTGCCAAAGTCACTGCCGAGCCAAATCTTCATGTTAGCATCACCTGTCCACTTCGTAGTAAAGTTCTGAACCATAGCAGTCTCAGCTGTCATCAAGCAAGACATGTTTTGGTCGCTCCAACTTTGCAAAGCACCTACAAGATAGTATTCTGGTGCGATTTGTTTGATGGAATAAGTGTAGTCCATCATATTGATTGTCATCTGATAGATACCAGCCTTTGCAATCTTACCTGCGTTAGCCTTTTCGCCTTTTGAAGTGGTAGTGAGAAGTGTACCGCTCATTGCGTCGTCACCATCTTTTTCTACACCAACAACACCCTTAGGATTGTTTTCTACTGCCCAAATATTACCTGCATCTACATTACCCTGAGGAATAATCTTCCAGTATTGGTTATCGTCTGTTGTAGTAAACATAATGGTAAATACTGGATCCTCATAAACGTCTGCGTCTGAGTGGGTGAATTTGAATTTGGTGTCCAAACTCCAATCTGTCATTTGTCCAACCAGATAGTAGTTAGTGTCAATGAATGGAGCCTTTGGAGTCATTACAAGGTTTATCTTACCAGCATCGATAAGAACAGCCTGACCATCTTTGACTGCGTTTACATAAACCTGAGCATCAAAAGTGCGGGCTGTAGGACGCTTGCCGTAAGCTGATTCTACAACAGGTGCGAGGTCTGCTACTGCACCCTTACCATTAAGGTCAGTATTGACAGTTGTCTTGGTTGCATTTTCTACACCCTGAGGAGTAAGCTCCAAGCGGGCATTTGCCAAAGTAAAACCTTCAGGAAGAGCTGCGCTGCTTAAAGAGAAGGTGTTGACACTATCTGTAGTCACACTGGCAAAGTCGATGGCCTGAGCTGCTGTTGCAGTAAAGCCAGGAATTGTGATGGCATCTTCCTGTGGATTAGTCTGAGGATCTGCCCAGTCTTTGAAATCTTCGCTGCAGGACCCCATGAAGAGGCCTGCAAGTGCGATAGAGATATATAATGATAACTTTTTCATTGTCTTTCGATTTTAAATCGTTATTTACTTGATTTCACCTGTTCCCTTAGAGAAGTTGAGATGAACCTGCTGACCTACAGAACCTGTAGCTCTAGTCTGGTCACCGCCAGTAGCACGGTACTGGATCTTACCGTCTAATGTGACGAACTCAGAATGCCACCAGTCGTGTCCAGGAATCTTAACGTACATACGTACACCCTTATCTGTACCAGCAGGAACAGAACCTACGAATGCAGGAGATACGAATTCTCCGTCCTTGGTTGTAGGTACGGTGAATGACCAGCCTTCAGCTTCCTCTGCGAAATCGTCGCTACCCGCTGCAGGGCCAATCAGCCAGATTGTTGGCTTGTTGAACTGAACGTCATAGTGGATTTCACGGTTTACAACAGATGTTGTTACGATTACGAGATACCAGCCTGGTTTGCTAGAAGCGATATTGCCATCCTTGTCGATGATATCGTCCTTGCAGTCGCCGGAAACTGTAATGCCAGCATAACCCTTTTCGTTACCATTAAATTCCTGAGCAGAATTCAACTTGATACCACTTTCGTCAATATAGACAAGACGCCAGAATGTATTGTCTGTACCATAAACCTGAACCATGTCGAAGCAGTTGTCGAATTTCCAGTCGCAGAAGTTACCTACTACATATATATGGCTAGGCAAGTTGACAGGTGGCAATGAGAACAAGAGGTGAATCTTGTTGAGTGAAACTACGTTAGAAAGATACTCTGTTCCCTCTACAACATTACCATTGCTGGTCACAATATTTGCCTTCAAGCGGAAGTAAGCTTTAACGTCCATAGGGAAATCAGCCTCAGTCTTGCCTTTTTCCACATAAATGTTAGTCAAGGCACTTGCCAATAAATTGGCATCGATTTCAACCTTGGCACTGTTGCTGGTTTCTGAAAGCTCAACAGCATCAGTCATATTTTCATCTGTTGCAACCTGAACTGTATATTGAACGCTTGCTGTATAGCCATAGTTTGGCTGTGAGCAGGTCAATATAATCTTAGACGAATTCGCCAGGTCGATTGGTGTATTCTCCAATGCTGGAGTATTCAATTTGAACTCTGTTGGTGTCTGAATAGACGGATTAGAGTCATTGTCGTCGCTACAAGCTGTCATGAGAGTTAAACTCATGACAACGAGTAGAGCTGATTTAATTATATTTTTCATAATGAATTCCTTTTTATGTTTGCGAATTAATATCCAGGGTTCTGAATCAGATTCTTGTTAGATGTCAACTCGTTGGTTGGGATAGCAAAGATATTCAAATCTTTAGAGAAGTTACGGCCTTCCTTGGTGCCACCCTTCCACTGCCAGTTGTAGTTGACATTGCCACCGTAACGGTTGAAACGGATCAGATCCATACGACGGCGACCCTCGAAGTAGAACTCACGGCTCCATTCATCGCAGATGTCGCTCAGAGAATAGCCTCTGTCTTCACGAGTAGAGGCATGTGCACGTTTGCGGATAGCATTGATAGCTGCGGTACCTTCCTCTGTAGTCTGATCACCATGCAGGCGGGCGTCAGCCTCTGCAAAGTTCAGGTAAGCCTCTGCAGCACGCATCAGGAAGAAGTCTGCATCTGGGAATGTAGCATCATGACCTGCGCTACCGTCTGTCTTGAAGTTGGTAAACTTAGCAACACCGAAACCGCTCTTGAAAGTAGAAACGTCCTCATTATCCAAAGTACGGTTTACACCGCAGAAGAGAGCACGGTCGTCACCGGCAGCTTCTGCTGTAGCGTAGCTTTCAAGATTTGGAACGTTACCATTAGGGAAGAACTTCTTCACCAAGTCAGGACGAGCGCGGTTACCACCCCAAGCCTGGTCTGTACCATTGGTAGCTTTAGGGTTGTTTGGATTTGCGTGCATATCTTGATCGTAGGTAGAAGCCAACAGGAAGAGTGTAGTACCCCAGCTTGTGGTCTTCAAACCATCCTGCAAGAGAGGGAAGATACCCTCGTAAGCTGCATCAGTCTCACCGTTATCGCCCATGAAGAGCATCTGGTAAGCACTCCAGCCGTTTACGCTTGTGGTGTTCAGCTTATAAGAAGAATCCATCACCTTCTTGGCGTATTCCTTAGCCTTCTCCCACTGAGGTGTGCCTGTATAAACCTCTGCATTGAGGTAGAGGCGGGAAAGAAGCAACCAGCATGCAGCCTTATCTACACGACCGTAACCAGCATCTGTTGACTTCTTAGCCTTTGCTTCAGAAAGGTTTGGCTCTATTTCAAGAAGCTCCTTCTCGAGCCATTCGTAAACCTGTGCTCTGGTATATCTTTCAGGCTTGGTCAATGGCTGAAGTGTAAATGGGATGTTGCCCCATCCGTCCATCAAGCTAAAATATTCGTATGCTCTCAGGAAGCGAATCTCTGCAAGCTTGGTTGCATCCTGATCTCCTGCTTCAGCAAGATACTGGTTGCAATAAGCAATACCTGTTGTAATACGGGCATACAAACCGGTTAACATTGGGTTTGTGGCATTGTAGCTATTATAGCAGAAGCCGGCTATACCATCATCACCCCAACCGCAGATAGCCTCATCGGTTGGTAATTCGTTTGCATTGAATGTCTGGCGTACAAAACCAGATGTACCACCATCAATACCATCAATGTCGCAGTCACCATTAGCACCACCATTACCAGCCATGGCAAAGTTAGCGTAGCACTTGTTGAAAAGACCATCGATGTTAAGGCCTGTCTGGATGTTTGGGTTAATCGGAGTAACGTCCAAATCACCGACACATGATGTTGCTGTTCCCATTGTAAGCAGGAGTGCTGCTACAGGAACAATATTTTTAATATATTTTTTCATAATTGATATCCTTTCTTATTAGAAATTCAAGCTAAGACCAACTACTACAGAGAATGGACGTGGGTAGAGGTTGTTGTCGTTACCATCGCCTACTTCTGGATCCAAGCCGTCATAATTGGTTATTGTGAATACATTTGATGCAGTAGCGTATGCACGACCTGAAAGTCCATGCCAGCCGCTTGACTTAAACAAGTTGTTGAAGCTGTAACCCAATGTGATGTTGTCACACTTCAGGAACGAAGCGTTCTTCACATAGTAGTCTGACAACTTAGAAGTGATCTCGTAGGTCTGCCAGTTTCTCTCAACAGTACTCTTCAAACGGTTAGAGAAGTACTTCAAAGAGTTAGAGAACCACTCACCTGTATTCATGTTACTCATGCCCTGCTCAACATTGTTATATACATAGTTGCCGATGCTTGCACGCAAAGAGAAACCGAAGTCCCAGTTCTTGTATTCCAGGCGAGAAGAGAAGCCCATAGTTACAGGAGCTGCTGGGCTCTTGTAGAGATACTTATCGCTTTCATTGATCTTACCGTCACCGTTACGGTCAACTACGCAGTTCTCAATTGGCTTGCCGTTCTTGTCGTAAACCTGCTGGTAAACATAGTATGAGTTCATAGCATAACCCACCTGGTTAGCCTGCAGATAAGCACCAGAACCATCACCTACCTTGATGTTTGTATTAACAACAGGAGCACCATTCTCAGATACACCATTCAAGTCGGTAATCTCGTTCTTGTTGTAAGTGAAGTTGTATGTCATGGTCCAGAACCAGTCCTTGGTCTGGATAGCACGCCAGGTAATAGCTGCTTCAACACCGGTATTCTTCAAGGAACCGATGTTCTGCCATGCCTGGTTCTTGTAACCTGCCATAGAAGAAAGTGGAGCATAGTTCAACAGATCGGTAGTCTTTCTGTAGTACCAATCTACGCTACCAGACAATCTCTGATCCATGATGCCCCAGTCCAAACCTACGTTGTAGGTAGTGGTTGTTTCCCACTTCAAGTCAGGACGGTAGTTGTTTGGTCTGTAAAGTTCACCTGTGCCAGTAACAGGATAGAAACCATTTGTACCAGTGCTGATAGAATAAGAAGGAATCCACTCATAGTCACCGATAGAACCAGCCTGCTGACCTGTCTTACCATAACCCAGACGGAGTTTCAAGTCAGACAACCAGTTAGCGTTCTTCAGGAATGCCTCTTCGTTAGCCTTCCATGCAAAGGCGAATGATGGGAACCATGCCCAGTGCTCCTTGAAACGTGAAGAACCATCATCACGAACGGTTGCTGTCAGGAAGTAACGGTCGAGCAATGTGTAGTTGGCACGTCCGAAGAAAGATACCAGGTAGCTTTCGCTCTTCTCGCTATATGGAGAATGAGGACGCTCTGTGCCAGCAAGACTTGCATCGTTATTTGTATCTTGATAATAGCCTATATAGTCATTGTTCTTGCTGCGCCAGAAGTGCTGCCACTCATAACCAGCCATAATGTCGAAGTGATGAATCTTGTTGAAATCCTTGTAGTACTGAGCGTAAGCACTCAAAGAGAGGTTGCGCTTCAGAATTTCCTCACCACCGTAGCTGCCATAGTACATTGCGCTTGTGCAAGATGAAGCAAATGACTGGCTCTGGCGCCCCTTTGAGATATCTGCACCCAAGGTTGCATGCAATCTCAAGTCCTCGAAACCGTGTACCTTATAGTCGATGTCTGCACTACCGATGAATGAACGGCTGTGAGCAATCTGACTGCCCTGATCCAGCAAAGACAGAGGGTTAGGCATCTGTGTGGTGCTGTCATAAGTGAAAGGCCATGTATTGTCACCAAATTCTGCTTTCTTTGACCACTGGAAATAGCAACCATAGTTGTAGAGAGTCTCTTTCATATAGCTGCCCAACTGATTCTTGTGGTATTGAGATGTAAACTTGTATGGATCCTGAGTAGGGTCCATTCTTACAGCTGATGATACTACAGAACCATCAGTATATAAGGTTCTTGCATACATACCCTTGGCATTCAGGTTCAATGTCAAGTGATCCTGGAAGAATGATGGGTTCAAGTTCAAAGATGCTGTAGCACGCTTGAAGTCTGATGTCTTTATGATACCCTGCTGGTCTGTATAACCTACAGAAACACGGTATGGGAGAGACTTAGCTGCACCAGAAACTGTAATGTTGTGGTCGTGGCTGATAGCTGTGCGGTAAATCAAGTCCTGCCAGTTGGTGTTGGCTGTACCCAGTGCGCTATAAGCTTCACTGTCTTTGCCATACAGTCTTTCCACATTTGCACGGAACTCGTCAGCGCTAAGTACATCAACAGTGTTCTTCTTCTCGCTGATGGTTACGCTACCAGAGTAAGAAACGGTAGGCTTCTGACCCTTGCGACCCTTCTTGGTTGTAATGATGATGACACCGTTAGAACCACGGGAACCGTAGATAGCAGTTGCAGAAGCATCCTTCAAGACACTGAAAGACTCAATATCCTGTGGGTTTACTACAGAAAGGAGGTTAGAAAGACCCTTTACACCATCGTTGTCCATTGCCAGACCATCGATAACGATCAATGGGTCGTTAGATGCGTTCAGAGAAGAACCACCACGAACACGGATCTTGGCACCACCACCAGGAGTACCGTCGTTGCTGGTAATGTTTACACCGGCAACCTTACCAGTAAGCATGTCCTGTGCGTTGACAACCACACCCTTGTTCTTAGAGTCTGGCTTGATAGCTGTAACAGAACCGGTTAAGTCAGACTTCTTAGCCACACCATAACCGATGACAACGACTTCGTTCAAAGACTTAGAGTCATCCTGCAAGGTAATGCTCATTTCTTTAGAAGCCTTCACGGTCTGTGGAGTCATTCCCAGATAAGTGAAAGTAAGATTAGTACCTGGAGCTGCGTCAACAGAGAAGTTACCATCCATGTCGGTAATACCTACTGCCTTACCGTTCACTGTAATGGTAGCACCCATGACAGGCTCACCGGAAGCATCCTTCACATGTCCCTTAATCGCATTAGTCTGCGCAAAGGAACTCACCGTCAGAAGCAGACCACCTGCGAGGGTCAATGCTCTGAGAGGTAATTTAATTTTTACCTGCTTCATCATTTGCTTGATTTTTAAGTTTATGTTTATACTATTGTTATTCTTAAAATGAATATTCTGCTTTTAGTCTCTGGCCTGTTTATGTAAAGAGGTCGAGTTGTCTAATTGTTTATTCTTTCTGGGTGCAAAATTAAAGTCTTTTTCGATACGATGTACTATTTTTCAGTTAATTCCGTTATTTCTTATGCGCAAACGTTTGCATTCCTTTTGCTTGATTTAGGTCAACAAAAAAGGTACAAAATAACGGATATTTGCCTAATTTTGCAGCGTGATTTAAAACAACATGAACGAAAATAACAACATAACAATGAAAGATATAGCTCGCGAACTGGGAGTCAGTGTTGCTACAGTGAGCCGGGCGTTGAAGGACAGTCCTAGAATCAGTGCTGCCCAGAAGGAGCGTATCCAGACTTTTGCGCGTGAACATAATTTCTTTCCGAACATGCTTGGTGAGGCTTTGCGCCATAGCAAGGTACAGCCGATGAAGGTCATCGGAGTCATTGTACCGGAGTTCGTACATTATTATTTTATGTCCGTCCTTTCGGGCATAGAGGAGGAGGCGAGAGCCCGCGGATATCGTGTGATGGTGGCACAGAGTAACGAAAGATACGACAAGGAAGTGGCCATCTGCGAGGACTTCTATAAGAATAAGGTATGTGGTATCATCGTATCACAGGCGAAGGATACCAAGCAGTACGCCCATTTCGAGAAGTTGATGAACAATGGCGTGCCTCTCGTCTTCTACGATAGAATCTGTACGGGCGTGAACTGCTCCCGAGTGGTAGTAGATGACTATATGGGCGCCTTTACCGCTGTTACCCATCTGGTGGATACGGGCTGCAAGAAGATAGCCTTCTACGGTTCGCCGATGAATATGGAAATCTCCAAGAACCGTTATAACGGTTATCATGATGCACTGGTGAAACATGGATTGACGGAGAACCCCGACTGGGTGAGAATCTGTGACAACCGTGCCCAGGCAGAGGTGCTTACACCAGAGATATTGAGGGAGGAAAATCATCCGGATGCTTTCTTCGCCATCAATGATGATACGGCGATAGGCATTCTCTATACTGCCAAGCGAATGGGCTTCGATGTGCCGAATGACATCAGTATCTGCGGCTTTACCAATGGCGACAGAGCCAAGGCTTGCGATCCGATGCTCACTACGGTAGAACAGCGTGGAGTGGCAGTAGGCGAAGAGGCAGCCAACATTCTCATCGGACAGGTGGAAGGATCCAGCCCTACGCATGACGTTGAGAAGCGAGTGGTAAGAACTCGTCTGGTGGTTCGAGGAACAACAAGATAAAATTGAAATATTTAAATAACAACAATATGACACAAAAACCTGATTTAAGTTTCTGGAAGCTCTGGAATTTGAGCTTCGGATTCTTCGGAGTACAGATTGCCTACGCCCTTCAGAGCGCCAACATCTCCCGAATCTTTGCAACGTTGGGTGCTGATCCACACAACTTGAGTTATTTCTGGATTCTCCCTCCATTGATGGGAATCCTTGTACAGCCTATTGTCGGCACATTGAGTGATAAGACCTGGTGCCGTTTTGGTCGCCGCATCCCTTATCTCTTTGTGGGAGCCACGATAGCCGTACTCGTGATGTGCCTGCTGCCGAATTCCGGTTCTCTCGGTCTGACGGTAAGCGGTGCGATGCTCTTCGGCTTGATTGCCCTGATGTTCCTCGATACGAGCATCAATATGGCGATGCAGCCTTTCAAGATGCTGGTAGGCGATATGGTGAACGAGAAGCAGAAGGCAAAGGCTTACTCTATCCAGAGTTTCCTCTGCAATGCCGGTTCTGTAGCCGGATATATCTTTCCATTCCTCTTTACCTTCCTGGGTATCAAGAATGTAGCCGAAGAGGGCGTGGTGCCTGATTCCGTCATCTGGTCATTCTATGTAGGTGCCGCCATCCTCATCCTTTGTGTCATCTATACCACGATGAAGGTGAAGGAGTGGAATCCTCAGCAGTATGCTGCCTATAATGGTGTAGCTGGCGAGGTAGAAAAGGAAGAAGAGGGCAAGGCAGACTGGATTACCCTCTTGAAAAACGCACCTTCTACTTTCTGGAAGGTGGGGCTGATTCAGTTCTTCTGCTGGGCTGCTTTCCTTTATCTCTGGAACTATTCTACAGGTGCCATTGCTGAGACCGTATGGAATACCACCGATCCTAAGTCGGCAGAGTTCCAGGCGGCAGGCAACTGGGTAGGCATCCTCTTTGCCGTTCAGGCTGTAGGTAGTGTGCTCTGGGCAGTGGTTCTTCCTCAGTTCAAGAATACCAAGATGGCTTATAGTGTGAGCTTGATTATAGGTGGTGTGGGCTTCGCTCTCATCCCATTCCTGCATGATCAGTACCTGCAGTTTATTCCATTCCTGATGATTGGTGCCGGCTGGGCTGCCATGTTGGCGATGCCTTTCACTTTCGTGACCAATGCTCTGCAGGGTTATGGCCACATGGGCGCTTACCTGGGCTTGTTCAACGGAACCATCTGTATTCCTCAGATTGTGGCTGCCATCTGTGGTGGTACTATTCTGGGTCTGGTTGGTTCTCATCAGAGCGATATGATGATTGTGGCTGGCGTGTTGCTTATTGCCGGTGCTTTGTCTGTCGGCATTATCAAAGGTCATGAATAAGTGTATAAATAAAACCCGTGCAAACGTTTGCGCAGGATTTGTCTGAAATTGTGCAAATAGAAACTATATACTTACGATTTTTTTGCTAATTTCGCACTGAAAATAATAAAATTAAATATAAACTAACTTCTAACGGACTCTTATGACGATACATTTTCATATAGAATACGGAACAATGTTCGGCGAGCAACTCGTCTTGAACATACAGGAGGATGATGAAGAAAAACTGAAACTTCCTATGGCTACTCTCAATGGTAAGGAGTGGTCGGTTGACTGGTGTGTAAAACAACCCGCCAAAGCCTATACCTATTATTATAGTGTAGAGCGAGACGGCGTGGTGGTTAAGACAGAATGGCTTCTTGTGAAGCATCGTCTGGAACTTACAGCCCTGAAGGCCAATAATCTGACCCAGTATGATTATTGGAAGGTGATTCCAGAGGATGCATATCTCTATAGCAGTGCCTTTACAGACTGTATCAATCATCAGGCTCCTGAAGAGATGAAGGAGCAGAATGAAGCCAAGACCGTACGCCTCGTGGTGCGTGCTCCTCAGCTTTGTGACGGTGATCGTTTAGGTGTTGTGGGCGCTGATAACCTGTTGGGTGCATGGAATGCCAAGAAAATGCTGAAGATGACTCAGCACTCTTATAATGAATGGGTTGCAGAACTGGATGCTGCCCATCTGCAGACTCGCCACATGGAATTCAAGTTTGTGGCTTACAATGAAAAGAAGGATACGCTGATCTGGGAAACATCCATGAATCGCACCATCGACCTTCCTGAGCTGAAAACTGGTGATGCCATTGCTTATGAGCTGGACCAGGTATTCTTCGCTCTTTACAACCGCAAGCTTGCCGGAACACAGGTGCCAGTATTCTCTCTGCGCAGCGAGAAAAGTGCCGGTGTGGGCGATTTCGGCGATCTCAAGACGATGATTGATCTCGTGGCATCTACCGGTCAGAAGGTTCTTCAGCTTCTGCCAATCAATGATACCACCATTACCCATACCTGGACGGACAGTTATCCATATAGCTGCATCAGCGTCTTCGCCATCCATCCGATGTATGCCGATCTGAAAGCCTTACCTGCATTGAAGGACAAGAAGGCTTGCGAGAAGGCAGAGAAGACCCGCCAGGAACTCAATGCCTTGCATCAGATTGATTATGAGAAGGTGAATGATTTCAAGCAGGATTATCTGCAACAGATATTTGCACAGGAAGGTAAAGAGATGATGTCGGGAGCCGATTTCAAGGCTTTCTTTCAGGAAACACAACAGTGGCTCGTGCCTTACGCACAGTATTCTTACCTGCGCGACAAGAATGGCACTGCCGACTTCTCTCAGTGGCCAGACCATAATGTCTGGGATGAGGCTGAGCGCAAGGATTTGACCAACCCTGAAACCGAGGCGTACCAGAACGTGGAGTTCTTCTACTTCGTGCAGTTCATTCTGAATAAGCAGATGCAGGAGGCACACGAGCATGCCAAGGCTAAGGGTGTCATCCTGAAGGGTGATATTCCTATCGGTGTACATCGCCATAGCTGCGATGTTTGGATGGAGCCTAAGTACTTCAACCTGAATGGTCAGGCGGGTGCTCCACCGGATGATTTCTCTGTCAATGGACAGAACTGGGGATTCCCTACCTACAACTGGGATGAGATGCTGAAGGACGGCTGCCTCTGGTGGACCCGCCGCTTCCAGAATATGTCGAAGTTCTTTGATGCTTACCGCATCGACCACGTGCTCGGCTTCTTCCGTATTTGGGAAATCCCTGTGCATAGCGTGCATGGCTTGCTCGGACAGTTTGCGCCAGCTCTCGCCATGACCCGTGGTGAGATCCAGAGCTACGGCTTGAACTTCCAGGAGGACCGCTTCACCCGTCCGTTCATTACCGACTGGGTATTGGACCGTATGTTCCATGAGCGTGCCGACGAAGTGAAGGAGAAATATCTCGACCGTCTGGATGAGGAGCGCTATCAGATGAAGCCTGAGGTAGATACCCAGCGCAAGGTAGAGGCTCTCTTCCAGGGTGTAACTGATGAGAAGGAAATCTGGTTGCGTGATGGCTTGTATGCCCTGATCAGCGATGTGCTCTTTGTGCGTGACCGTAAGGATCCTGAGCTCTTCCACCCACGTATCTCTGCACAGCTCGACTTCATCTACGAGTCGCTCTATGATAACGACAAGGCTGCGTTCAACCGCCTTTACAACGACTACTTCTATCGCCGCAACAACCAGTTCTGGTATGGCGAGGCGATGAAGAAGTTGCCTAAGCTGGTTCAGGCTACCCGTATGCTGGTCTGTGCCGAAGACCTGGGTATGGTACCTGATTGCGTGCCATGGGTGATGAACGAGTTGAAGATTCTGAGCCTGGAGCTCCAGAGCATGCCAAAGGACCCAACGGTTAAGTTCGGTCATCTGAGCCGTAATCCATACCGCTCAGTCTGCACCATCACCAGCCATGACATGCCAACCTTGCGTATGTGGTGGGACGAGAACATCTCCCGCACCCAGGAGTATTACAACACGATGCTCTATCGTGAGGGACCAGCTCCTCATCCGCTCCCAGGTTGGTTGGCAAGAGACATCATCGCCCGTCACCTGGCGTCTCCATCCATGCTCTGCATCTTGAGCGTACAGGATTGGCTCGCTATTGATGAGAAGCTCCGTCTGCCGGATGCTGAAGCCGAGCGCATCAACATCCCAGCCAATCCAAAGCACTACTGGCGCTATCGCATGCACCTCAGTCTGGAGGAGTTGGCTGCCAACAAGGAGTTCATGGCTAACATTACTGAGCTTGTGGCACAGGGCGGACGCAATTAAGCGGGTGACTCTTCAAACAAGGAATAAAGGTGTGCAACCGTTTGCACATTGTTATACATCAAAATACCCTTCTATTTTTAGGAGGGTATTTTTGTTTTTCGTATCTTTGCAAGCAATAATGCAAGTGCGTGCAACGGAAGCTGTTCTTCTGATTGCCGGTGCTGCTATATCCTAAAGTCTAAAGAATAAACAAAAGAATAAACAATAGGTAAACAGAATGAAGAAACTGAATTTATTAGTGATGGGTCTCTTGCTCCCGATGTTGGCAGCAGCCCAGACCGTCAAGTCGCCTAACGGCAACGTCTCGGTAACTTTCTCTTTATCCGAAAAGGGACAGCCTACCTACGAGATGAGCTATAAGGGAAAGACTGTATGTAAGCCATCTCATCTCGGATTGGAGCTGGCTAAGGATAAGCATGCCTCTAAGGGCATGGAAGAAACCAGCCTGATGGATGGTTTCACAGAGACCGGTAGCAAGACATCGACCTTCGATGAGACCTGGAAGCCTGTATGGGGTGAGACTGCTACCATCCGTAACAACTATAACGAGATGGAGGTAAACCTGAATCAGGCATCTTCCAAGCGTAACATCACTATTCGTTTTCGCGTATATGATTATGGTATGGGTTTGCGCTATGAGTTCCCTCAGCAGGAAAGCCTTAACTATTTCGTGATTCAGGAGGAGCATACCCAGTTTGCCATGGCAGGCGATCATACTGCCTATTGGATTCCTGGTGATTACGATACCCAGGAGTATGACTACAACATTACTCCGTTGACAGGTATCCGCCCAATTATTGCGAAAAACCGTGAAGCTTACAAGAGCAATTCATCTACCACCGTCTTCTCGGATACCGGCGTTCAGACCTCTCTCCAGATGAAGACCAAGGATGGACTCTATATCAATATCCACGAGGCTGCCTGCCTGGATTATCCAACCATGCACCTCAACCTCGACGAGAAGACATTGACCTTCGAGTCTTGGCTTACTCCTGATGCCGTAGGCAGAAAGGGATTTATCCAGACTCCATTCAATACTCCTTGGCGTACCGTGATGGTGAGCGATGATGCCCGTGATATGCTTTCATGCAAATTGACCTTGAACCTCAACGAACCTTGCAAGATAGAGGATACTTCATGGATTCATCCTACCAAGTACTGCGGTGTATGGTGGAATATGATTGTTGGCACCAAGACCTGGAGCTACACCAACGACCTGCCATCTGTTCGCCTCGGCGTAACCGATTACAGCAAGTGCAAGCCTAATGGCACTCATGGTGCAACCAACGAGGAAGTAAAGCGTTATATCGACTTTGCAGCCAAGAACGGTTTGCAGGAGGTGCTGGTAGAAGGCTGGAACGAAGGTTGGGAAGACTGGTTCGGTCATCAGAAGCTCGATGTCTTCGATTTCGTAACTCCATATCCTGACTTCGATATCAAGATGCTCAACGACTACGCACACTCTAAGGGTGTGAAGCTGATGATGCACCACGAGACATCTTCTGCTGCTCTCAACTACGAGCGCCACATGGAGGATGCCTTCAATCTGATGAACAAATATGGCTATGATGCCGTGAAGACCGGTTATGTGGGCGATATCATCCCAAGAGGTGAATATCACTACAGCCAGTTGATGAACAATCACTATCAGCGTGTGGTTGAAACAGCTGCCAAGCATCATATCATGGTAAATGCCCACGAGGCAACCCGTCCTACTGGTATTTGCCGCACCTGGCCTAACCTGGTGGGTAACGAGAGTGCCCGTGGTACAGAGTACGAGGCATTTGGCGGCAGCAAGACTTATCACACCGTGATGTTGCCATTCACCCGTCTGCAGGGTGGTCCGATGGATTACACTCCTGGTATCTTCGAAACCAAGCTTTCTGAGTGGAGCAACAACCAGAGCTATGTTCATACCACACTCTGTGGTCAGCTTTCTCTTTATCTCGTGATGTACAGTCCGCTGCAGATGGCGGCCGATCTTCCAGAGCATTATGAGAAGTACGACGATGCCTTCCAGTTCATCCGCGATGTAGCTTGCGACTGGGACGACTCCAAGTACCTGGAGGCAGAGCCAGCTAAGTATATCACCGTAGCCCGCAAGGCTAAGGGCACAGACAACTGGTTTGTTGGTGGCAAGACAGATGCTGCCCGTACATCCGTAGTAAAGCTCGACTTCCTTGATAAGGGAAAGAAGTATGCTTGCGCCATCTATCAGGACGGCAAGACTGCCGATTACGAGAAGAATCCTAAATCTTACCAGATCATCCACAAGACTGTGAAGAAGGGTGATGTCTTGAAGATTAAAGAAGCACGTGGTGGTGGTTTCGCCATCTCACTGCTCGCTAAATAATTTTTGGGAATTTGAGAGATGTCAGGGATAAGACCATAACCTCGTGTTATGAGGATGATTTCCTGATTTCTCTTGAATTCCTTTTCCCATTTTTAAACTACAGTTTTATAACTATAGTTTAATGACTAACAAGAACTTAAATAATATGAACATTCAGAAACTAATAATTGCAGCATTGACAGCATCGATATTACCAACTTCATTGAATGCCCAGCAGACATTCAATGAGATGATGTATTCCAAGGAGAAAACCATGTTCGTTCTCAATGCTCCAACAGCAGGCAAGTCTTCTGTTACCATCCGTCTTTATAAGGATGGACAAAAAGGTAAGGCTTACAAGACGCTGAAGATGAAGAAGATGGGCGATGAACGATGGGGAGCTACCGTGAAGGGCGATCTGAAAGGTAAGTTCTATACCTTCGATATCGGTAAGGGCGAAACGCCGGGAACCTTTGCCAAGGCGGTAGGTGTGAATGGAAACCGTGGCGCCATCGTTGATCTCTATGATACCGACCCTGTGGGATGGGACAAGGATGTGCGTCCTGCCATCCAATCGCCAGCCGACCTCGTCATCTACGAGCTCCACGTACGTGATTTCTCCATTTCTCCTACATCGGGTTTGAAGTATCAGGGCAAGTATCTCGCCCTTACCGAACCTAAGGCTATCGAATATCTCAAGAACCTCGGCATCAATGCCATTCATTTCCAGCCGGTGTTCGATTACGCATCCGTAGATGAAACCCAGCTCAATAAGCCACAGTTCAATTGGGGTTACGATCCGAAGAACTATAATGTGCCGGAAGGCAGCTATAGCACCGATCCATATTCTCCAGGAACCCGCATCAAGGAATTCAAGGAGATGGTGATGGCGCTTCACAAGGCTGGCATCCGAGTGATTTTCGATGCCGTGTATAACCATACCTTCGATATCAATGGCAGCAACTTCCAGCGTACCTATCCTGACTATTACTATCGCAAGACCAAGGAGGGTAAGTATAGCGATGGTTCCGGCTGCGGCAACGAGACAGCTTCAGAAAAGCCTTTGATGCGCCAGTTTATGTTGGAGAGCGTGAAGTACTGGATTGATGAATTCCATATCGATGGCTTCCGCTTCGACCTGATGGGTGTTCACGATATCGAGACCATGCAGGCTATCCGTGAGATGGTAAACCGCATCGATCCTAGCATTTATATCTATGGTGAGGGATGGAGTGCAGGCAGCTGTGCTTATCCTACCGAGAAACTTGCCATGAAGGCGAATACCCATCAGCTCAATGGTATCGGTGCCTTCAGCGATGATATGCGTGATGCTCTTCGTGGTCCTTTCTCTGATGACCATAAGGGTGCGCTCCTGGCTGGTCTTCCTGGCGAGGAGGAGAGTCTGAAGTTCGGTATCGTGGGTGGCATTGCTCATCCGCAGGTGGATATGACCAAGGTGAACTATGACAAGAAGCCTTGGACCAACAACCCAACCGAGCAAATCAGCTATGTAAGCTGCCACGATGATATGTGCTTGGTAGATAGATTGAAGGCAAGCATCCCATCCCTGACAGACAAGAAAATCTCTGAAGAGATGCGTACTGCCGAATTGCTCCGCATCGACCAGCTTGCCCAGACCTGCGTGTTCACTTCGCAGGGTGTGCCTTTCATCCTTGCCGGCGAGGAGATGCTTCGCGACAAGAAGGGAGTGCATAACAGTTTCAATTCTCCTGACAGCATCAACCAGTTTACCTGGACCAATCTGCAGAAGTATCCACAGGCATTCACCTTCTATAAGAATCTGATTCAGCTCCGCAA
>ERZ1034626.801-NODE-801-length-22373-cov-7.947755_pt1 | contig 22373 bp, 14 predicted proteins | sample MGYA00520652_ERZ1034626 | MGnify/ENA primary metagenome ERZ1034626 (study PRJEB33766, sample SAMN09781765) | gut metagenome | biome: gut microbiome | host: Homo sapiens | place: Madagascar | study: EMG produced TPA metagenomics assembly of the PRJNA485056 data set... | reverse complement strand
GTTATAAATTGTATGAAATAAGACTTGACACGCTGAAAAAACGGCGCTATGCTCCAGCCCAGCCCAGCCGACAATGATTGTCGCATTTCCGTTTGCCATAGTCAAGTCCTCCTTCCATAATTTCTAAGGCAAAAAGGATATAAACCCCCCTGCCCCATAAATATACAGCAGTATTATAGCAGATTTTCCCCCAAATCTCAAGTAGTTTTCAGAATATTGCTCTCCTTTTTCGCAAAGTATTGCCTTCTTCCATTACTCACGGAACTTTATGACTTCTTGAATACTTCCCGAAAAAGAAAAGCCGCCGTCGTTTGACAGCAGCCTTTCCTCGTTGTATTTGGTATCTGTTGATATCCGTGTGTCCGCTGCCGGGGCAAAAGTGAAGAGTGCATAAGTGTGATATACACAGTATACATGGAATCCGGCAAAAAATTGTTGGGTTATGACCGAGAAATTGCTTGTTTCTCAAAAACAGTCGTCAAGGAAAGAAATACGGCACAGCGGTTTTTATGCCCTCTGTGCTGTAATTGTGATGTTTCCGTGATGGATCGTTAATTGCTACTTATCTTTGATTATTTGACGGAATGCCTTTTCCTCTTATCAAATACCGTTACACCTGTCAGAACACCGCCGCTGATAAACAGCAGAGCAATCCACAGCATGAGGTTGCTTGTATCGCCGGTCTGGGGAGGTTTGGAATCGTCTTTCAGCTTCGCCGTTACGGTGTCGGCTTTTTTGATTTCCTTTGTACCGTCCTTGTCGCTGAAATACTTGCCACAGCCTTCGCAGTACCAGTACTCTATATTGCCCTCGGTGGTCTTGGTCGCCGCCTTTGCCGGGAAGTGCTTTAAGTTGGTGTGGTTCTTCGAATCAAGCTCACCGTATTCCGCACCGCAGACTTCGCACTTTGCCTTGTCCTTGCAGGTCGCTTTCCCGCCGGTGTGCTCAGTCAGCTTCTTGCCGCAATAATCACACTTGTGGTCTTTGTTATCGTCTGCACACTCGCTGATTATATAATCGCAGATATCACATTTATGGTCTTTGTTTGCATCGATGCAATTCTCCGTTTGCGTGCCTGCAGAGCATCCGTCAACGGTGCAGGTGCGGGTATGGGTGCCGTCTTCGTTGGACGTCCAAGCGCCCCAGTTGTGGTCCAGCGCATTGCCGGAGAAGAAGGTCGCCTCATCCGCCGTGCCCTCGGAGCTCAGACCGCAGACTGCGCAGGACTTGTAATAGATCGCCTTTTCGGCACAGGTTGCAGCAGACTTCAAATACTGCGCCTCTGCTTTTTCGGCAGTGAAGCTGTGTGCCGCCATCTCGCCGTATTCGCCGCCGCAGACCGTACAGACAGCCTTGTGCGTGCAGTCTGCCGTGCCGCCGTGGCAGTTATTAGTCTCGGTGTGCGAGGCATCGTGCTTGCAGATGCGGGTATGGGTGCCGTCTTCGTTGGATGTCCAAGCGCCATAGTCATGGCCGAGCGGTTCGCCATTGGTAAAGGTTTCCGTGCCCTGCGCGCCGCAGGTGGAGCAGGACTGATAATATACCGCCGGGCTTGTGCAGGTGGCGGCGGACTTCAGCCGGTATTCGTTCACCTGATCGACAAAATGGTGCGGGCCAAGCTCGCCGTAGGAGTGCTGGCAGACCTCGCAGAGCGCCGGGGCAAGGCAGTCGGCCGTGCCGCCCTGATGCGCGCCGCGATCCACCTCCAACTGGCAGCAGGTGTAGAATCTCCAATGGCTGTCGGCATCGGTCTGCCACGCGCCCGGATATTCGGCGTGCCGGTTCGGATTCTTGTCCCCGCTTGCAAAGGTCGCCTCGTCGGCTGTCCCCTTGGAGGACAGCATACAGATCTTGCAGGACTTGTAATAGAGTGCGGGAGAGAGGCAGTTTGCTTCCTTGTACAGAAGTGCCGTGATTGCAGTTTCTCCCGTGAAGTCGTGCTCAGTCATTTTGATGCCGCAGGTGTCGCAGAAATGGTTGCAGTCCGGGTCGGCGTGTTTGACCCGCTCAGCCTCTCCGCCGCAGACGGTGCAGGTCTTCCAGTGACTGTCTTGGTTTGTGCTCCAGTCGCCGTAGGTGCAGCCGTCCGTTTCAACATGGCTGGCATCGTGGGTGCAGACGCGCTTGTGCGTGCCCTCCCCGTCGGGCGTCCACGCGCCCCAGTCATGGCTGAGCGGCTTGCCGGACACGAAGGTCGCTTCGTCGGCGGTTCCCTTGGAGCTGGTACCGCAGACGGCGCAGGATTTGTAATACACCGCCTTCTCGGTGCAGGTCGCGGCAGTTTTCAGATACATTTCTTCGGCCTTTTCCGCCGTGAAGCTATGCGCCTTCAGCGCGCCGTAGGGCTGACCGCAGTGGTCGCACACGGCCTGCTCCGTGCAGGTCGCCGTGCCGCCGGAGTGCTCGCGGAGGGTGATATCCTTGGAAACGCTGAAGCGGTAGCCCTCCGCCGTCGTGGCAGAGGCGATAAACCGGAAGCTGGTTTCTCCCGCTTTGTAGGAAGCGGCATGGATCGTCCCCGTGCAGAGGCCATCGACCGGGGTGATGGGTGCGCCGTCGCCAGTGTATTTAAACTCATAGCTGTAGGCGGGATCCGTGCAGCCCTCCGGCAGGTTGAAAGAGAATTCGAAGTCCTGCGTGCGGCAGACGGCATCCGGGCTGATGATGGTCAGGGTGGGGAGGTCCTTCTTTTCGACCTTATTGCCGCAGAATTCGCATTCGCCCCAATACTGGCCGTTCTCCGTCTGCCATTTGTTGGAATGGGAGGAATGGACGGTCACGGTGAGCGTCGTGGAATTGCCCGCCTTGTCCGTGGCGACGACGGTCTGCGGGGTTCTCGCGTCGGTGAGGGTGATCTGACCCTGTTCGTTGGGGGTCACGGGCGCGCCGTTGACGGTCACGGTGTTCAGATACCGATCGGTCACGGTGAGGGTCTTGTCGCCCTCGCCGCAGAAAACGTCGCCGTCCTTCGCGCCGGTGATCGCCGGGGCAGTCTTGTCGATGATGATTTTCTCCGTGCATACAACGCCGTAGCGAGCAAGGAGCTTCGTCCCCAACTGTGCATAGATCACATAGGGCTTTCCCTCCTCCAGATTCAGAGATGCCGTATTGAAGGCGCCGGTATAAGGATAGTGATCGTGCCCGCTGCTGAAAAGGACATCCGCAGCTAGGCCATTCGAGTAGAACTGATCGCCGACGGCGTACTCAAAATACGACAGTTCCTCCGGATGGGCGGTATTGATCTGTACGGTCTGATCTTCGTTGAAGAAGTGTTCCGTACCTTCGGAGCGGAAGCCGGTCCACTGGGAATCGCCCACGGAAATGGTGCTGTAATCAATGAAAACGCCGCTCCAAAAAGCAATGAAGGTAAGGCTGTCCTCGCCGCCCGTAGCAAAGTCGCCGTAGGTTTCTCCGCCCATGACTCTCCTATTGCCGATCAGCAGTGCTTGCAGCCTTTCATCATTTTCTCTTGTCGGCCTTGGCGTCAGGAGCTTCCAAATTTCATCCGTCCATTTGACGTTCTCAAAGTCCGTGACCGTCGAGCCGTCCTGGTTGACGATACGGACGGTATAGTCGCTGCGCTCCTCCCAGACGGGGTAGAGCGTAAGCGCCTCGTTTTGCTCATAAATCGCGTTCAGGGAATAGTCCTTCTCGCCGCCGTCGTGCTTCGACCAGCCGACCTGCGTATAGCCGAGGCGGGTAAAGAGCGCGCCCTCCAGCTCCAGCGCGCTGTCGTGCTCCTTGCTGACCGTCTTGCTGTCGCCCGTGCCGTTTGCGCCGGGGGCGTAGGTCACGGGATAGGTCATGGTTTGCAGCTGGAGCTGCTGCGCGGCGTTATAGCCGATGCTGTAGCCCGCGCTGTCCGGGGTAAAGCGGCTGGTGTAATCCGTGCCGTTGGCCTCGGCGAACACCACAGGAACTGCCGTGCTCTCCGTGGTCAGGCCGATCTCGGCGGCGCTGCCGAGCTTATCCAATGTAACGGTTTTTCCGTTGGCAAGATAGAGATTTGCGCCGGTGTTTCCGGTGATCTTCACGTCGCCGGTAAGGGTCAGGGAGCCTGCGCTCAGCGCGACCGCACCCTTGCCGCCGGAGTTTCCGGTAATCCGGCCGGTGCCGAGGTTGGCGGTCGAGCCGTCCCGCGTCAGCGAGATCGCGCCGCCCTTGTTGTTCTTGATTTCGACGGGAATGGCGCTGCTCTGCTGCGCCATTGTCACTCTGCCGTAGGCCGCGTCGATGCCCGCACCGGTATTCTCCGAGATCGTTCCGCCGTAGAGGTTGACATTGGTATAATAGTCGCTTGTCGCGATGGAGGGCATGGGCCAGTGGGTGGCCGAAATACCCGCGCCGGTATTGCCGGTGATGGTGCCGCCGTAGAGGTTGATGGTATCATCTGAACGGGTGATGGTGGACATCACGCCGTTTCTCTCATTGCCGGAGATGATGCCGTCATACATGTTGAAGGTTCCCATGTTAATTACACCGGGGCCGTACTTGGTGTTGCGGATGTTGCTGATGACCGGGCGATCCGTGGGATAGTCGGAGCTTTTTTGATAGTAGCAGCCGCCGTACATATTGAACGTGCCGCAGTTATAAACGCCGCAAACCGGGTCGTTGTAAACATCGCGGATGCCGTCCGTTTCCGAGCTGGTCATGCAGATGCTCACGCCGTAAAGGTCGAGAGTAGAGGTTTTCGGAACATTAACGGCAGCGCAGCTGTCACCGGTGATGAGGCCGCGGTCGCCGGACATTTGGCAGTCTGTGATCACCAGACGCGCATTCTTCCACAGATTGAAGGCACAGTCCTGGCCCATTATATTGCAGGTAAGGGTATGACCATGCAGGCAGAGCACAAACGTGCAGCCGTCGGCAATATTGAGCTGCTTTGTGATCGTGACATCATTGGCAAGGTAACCGTAGAATGTTGTCATCTTGCTGTTCGTAAAATTAAAGTTTATTGTACTGAAATCTTCTTGCGATTTGATCACGTTCATTTTTGAAATATCGCCGGAGGTATTTTCCTTCCCGTCCTTGGTGAAGTAGACCCCTTCATAGGCCGTGTGTCCGTTCATGGCTTTATGATTGCTGATTCCTCCTCCGCAGACGCAATGCGCGGACGGATGCGGCCAATCAAGGCGAACCGCGCTTGCCGTGATCGGGAATAGCTGCGCGAGCAGGCAGAGCGCCAGCAGAATGGCGAACAGTCGTTTTCTCATCATGTTTCCTCCGTTTCGCCATCCATCGACAGCTTGAAATCGTATTTCATTTCCAGCATGGCAAACAGCTTATACATAACCTCTGTGGCAATTGCCTTGATATCCAGTGTCTGAATAAAGGCAAGCACCTTTTCCTGCTCCTCCTCCGGCACCTTGTACACCCGAAGTGCCGCCGTCAAAAAGCGGCTGAGCTTTCGCCCCAATGGAAAATGAATGTCACATTTGCGTGCCATATAACTGCGCATCAGCCCCGCCGTGCCGATGTCCATTTCATAAAAATCGCTGTCGCTGTAATCGGGGAAATTCCCGCCGAAAATCTCTTTTAATTCCGCCGTGGTATGCACATAGATATATTCCGCCGTGTCCGGAGCGGTATAGGCTTCGATATAAATCTCCCGCAGATTCTCGTTCAGCTCGGTGAGGGTGAGCTGGATCGCCGTATCCACCGCATAGGCATACACCGACGGCAGCTTGCTGCCCGCAATGCTCCTTGCCACACCGAACTGACCGCCGAACATCGTTTCGGTCAAGTCCAGCAAAATTCTGTCCTTGGTCGGAAACAGATTCAAATAGCTTCCCCTTGCCACGCCTGCTTCATCAACAATCTGACTGACCGAGGTGTTTTTATACCCCTGCTCCAAAAAAAGACGAACGCATGCGGTCAGGATTTTCTTCCTTGTTTCGCTGCTGCTTCTTCGCAAACAAATCACCTCTCTATAAAAGTGTTAGTATCCATACTAATAGTATTATATTGAGAATGAAAAAGCAAGTGGTATTTGAGGTTTTTCTGCGTTGAATTGTGACATTTTCGTAAACGCTGCCTTCTTCCATTACTCACGGAACTTTATGACTTCTTGAATACTTCCCGAAAAAGAAAAGCCGCCGTCGCTTGACAGCAGCCTTTCCGATTGTTTGTTATGCGGAAATCAAATCGTTTGAAACAACCTCCATAGCGGCGTTGCGGATGTTGTTCATCTTCTGCACCCACAGCATTAGGTTTTCTGCTTTGAGTGCTTCCGTTACGCTCTCCTTTTCGGCAAGTTGTTTTGCCAGCCGAGAGAACATTTCCTCTGCCTGCTCGTTTATGTCGGCAAGGTAACTGTTCAGCTTGCCGCTTATCAGCAGTTCGGAATAGAGTACCTTTCGGTGCTGTTTCAGATACCGCAGATGCCGTTGTCCCCATATGCCGATATGCCTTGATTCTTCTTTAGGCAGTTTCAGGCAGGGAAGATAGTAATCGCCCTGCAATTCATACCAAAGTCCGTTTTTCTCGTCATAAATGTACTTATCCATTTTGTAATCCTCCAATTATGATTGATTTTACCTACAATCCAATCATTCCGGCCGATTACAAGAGCCCAAGGGAGAGGACTTCCTTACGAAGCCTCTCCCTTGCCTTTGCCTTTTCCGCTTATGATACGGTATTCATTATGTCCCCAAGGAGTTTCACCAAACTCCTTGAAAAAGCCGTCTACAACGATTATAATAGATATCGTGTGATTCGTCGGGAGGGTTGGAAATGGAAGAAGTATCAAAAGCTAAGCATTATATTGCCGTTAATGCCGGCGGACGGTATCCGCTATTGAAAACCGCCCAGGACTACACGGAATATTTCCATGAAGCATTATCCTTCTCGGATCTGTATGAAACCTACCGATACATAGAAAAACACGGGCTTGAAAAAATTGCAACCGTCATTACCCGAATGATCTGACCGCATTGTCTGCGGTCTTTTATTTTGGGGTTAACTCACCGCCGAAAAAAGCTGCGCCCGGGCAACCCAGTTCACCATAAATTATGATCAATCCTTCGCCCTGATAAGGCATCCGACGAATATTGCTGCCAGGAGAACAGTAACAACAATTGCTATAGCAGTAACATATTCAAATCCATATAAAACAGGCGACAGCGAACTTATAGCTGCAATTCCCGAGACGCACATAATCGCCGTGTTCAGACCCCGGCTGTATTTAAACCAGCTAATAGCTATCAGAATAATCAACACACAGGTCAGGACTGCGGCAATCAACGGTCCGAAATTTGCATAGCCATACGGCACAAGGCTAAAATAGGAATAGGTTCGCACCCAAGGCTCGCCCTCAGGATTCATAAATCGCAGCACCACACCGTTTGGCAGCAGTTCAAAAATCAAAGCAATCCCTGCTAAGAAAGATAAAAGCAATCTACTTATCTTCATGTCACTCCTCCTTATTGAATTTCGGTTCCGCCCCACTCCACTACCGTAAAACCGGAACGCTGTACTGCACTAAAACCCTGCTCCGGCAAGGAGATATACGAATCTGCCTTTTTCCAAGACATAAAAACACGGATCAGCGTATCCGGTTCAGGGCTTACTTTAAGCTCGGCGGCGTTTGTATAAGCGTCAGTCTGGAAAGAAATAATGTTGTATGGGTTTTGCTCCATCTGCGGCAGCCAATACACGATAAACTCGTTTGCTTCACGGCGGGTAAGACCCAGTTGCTCCAAGGCACCTTCCAAAAATGCAGCGGTATCCTTGCCCTTTACACAAAAGCCTTTGCTCATATCATACTTCGCGTAGGTTTCGCCTTCCCAGTAAAGATAGTTATAAGTTTGTCCGTTTTTATCGGTCAATGTTCCGTCCGGCGCCGCCGTGACGACCCATCCATTGCTATACTTCGGATAGGTGCAAGTCAGTCTGCCGTCAAGAGTAAGCTCAACGGAGATATTTGTTTCCTTTTCGGGATACAGATAAATGACCGGCTTATATGCAACATAGGGTTCCGGTTGCCAGTCGCTTGCCTGTACAGTCAGCATATCCGCTTCCACGCGTTCATTTTTTTGGTCATAATAGGTGTTTTCATAGGTGCAGGTGATCTGATCTCCGACACCACTCCTCCGAAAGTTTGCCGTTTAGCTTAATTTCATACGGCATTGGGATAACGGGGCTTGCAAAAAAGCAATTGGAATAGATCTTTGTGATCCTGATATGGTCAAAAAAGTTGTAATCGACTTTTTCTGCCTTATTTTTATCAAGCCACTGCTCGGTACACTCCATATGGCGAAGGTCATCGGATAATTGCCAGTTTGTCGCATGGATCTGAGCAGGGTAGGACTCCATAATTTCGCCCGTATAGGTCACCTTGACCACACTGCCGACCTCAACATCAAGCTTTTCCAATTCACTGATGCCAAAAGAAATCTTATCGCTGCTTTTCAGCTCGGCGCTATCTGAAACCGGCTGAACAAGAGCGGATGATTCACCGACTTCAAGTACGGTTGCTGTAAACGAATGCTCCGCTTTATCTTTCTCCCGTGTCCATAAGCTGCCGATAGATCTGAAATTATTCGGAAAAAGGTAAACACGCAGCTTATCGTAGGTGCTATCCCCGGTCAGCCTGTTCCATTTCACGATTTTATAAGTCAAAGCGGTATATTCTCTCGTTCCGCCATCCTTATAAACACCACTGGGAATCGGTATGAAGAGAACTGCAATAAGGACAATAACGATGGGGATCCATATTTTCTTTTTCATTTTGCCGCCTCCTTATTGATGACTTTGCCATTATAAGAAACCGTGATGCTCTGTACTTTCTCAGACCTGTTCTTTTCATAAAAGCTGACTGTCCATAAGCCTTTTTCCGAGTCGAATATCGCATCGGTCCGATCATATTTTGCGGTAATACCCTTCTTTGCAATTTCGATTGCTTGGGATTTATCTATGATACCGTCTGCAATTTTAACGGTGCCGAGTATCTGCATAGCTTCATCGCCATACCGGTTCCACCATTTTTCCGCTCCTTCATTTATTGCCACATAAGAACCGGGCATATCGGTAAAGATGATAAAATCCCATGCCTTCTTATTACCGTAAGTGCCTTTTCGCGCTTTATATGCACCGACAGTGATTTCTTTCTCTTCAAGATCGGTGCCGCAAACACCGAATGCGGTATAGCACCATACTTTTATTTTGCCCTCGGCCTGATCTGCCGGCCAAAAGGAAATACAATATTCGTTGGCATTATCACCATGCTCCGTCTCATAATTCCAGTCGTGAGGGATCGTAAGTTCGATATTGGAATAGTTTCCGGACTCTCGTGCCGTGGTTGACTGTATCTTGGGGTTAACACCGTCCAAGTACACGATCACATCAGATTCGCTCGCCACATCAATGTCCGCTTCAGGCTCGATCAAAATATGCCACGCAGCCATGTCAGAAGTACCGACCTCCGGAATAATGGAACGAATGCTGATATACAGCTTACCATCGGAACCTAATTTGACATTATCGACATTATGTCGATTTGATCCGCTGCCTTCTTCAAGAAGAACCATTACAAGAATCTGCTTTTCAAAGTATGCCTCATTGTATTTATCGCAGGCGTCAAGAAAACCGATGGTGGTGTCCGAATAAACTTTGTCTTTACGCTCCAGGTCATACTTATCTTTGCTTGCATTATAGTAAGCCTTCAGTCCATCAACAGAGCGAATGATCTTAACAACGGGATAGTCCGCATCTTCGCGATACCCGTCTGTTCTGATATATTGAGGGTTAAAATCGATAAAGGACTTTTGTACTTCTCCGCCGGAATCTCCGGTGCGGGTAACAGTAAACTCCGCCCACAGCTTGCACTTTGTACTTTCACCGCCGCGTCCCTTATCGTAAACACTGCAGTCAGTCACAAAACGGTACTTTCCGTTTTCGGAGATATCAAAAGAGTTTGACAGAGTATAGCTTTTTGTTTGAGTGGCTTTTCTTCCTAATTTATAGCCTATGGCAGTAAAGTTGAGACCGTTGATTGCACAGCTCGACCATTTACCGTTCTGCTCACGCTCAATATCGTAGCTTTCCCCATAAACCACTTCATAAAAGGTTTTGTTGACCCAGCTGACATTCAACTGTGTTTTTCCTTCATCCTCGGCAAGATTTAAAATTCTGACACTTACACCGTCAAAATCCGTGTTGGTCTCGCCGATTGCAACTTTGAGTGTGTCGGATCGGCTATCGCCGTTTTTGCTTTGCCCATCATCCCGGCTGCACGCAGTGAGGCAACCCAGCAGCAAAACAGACAGTAACGCAGAAATTACTTTTTTCATTTGCCATCCTCCTTTTTGAGCACTACTCCCAGTGCCTGTAACAGCTGCACATATTGCTCCTCGGTCAAAACGGTTTCTTTCTTTGCTGCATTGTCTATAAGAATGTGGTCATTCAGCATATAACAAGTTTGACCGCCATCGGTTGCCGTAAATATGATCATATATACGGGTGCCGCATCATATGCATCGCTGCCGGATGTCTGTTGTCCTTCCTGATCTTCGTTTTTATGCTCGCCGGTCTGAACAATGTTATTAAGCATCGACTGGACCAAACGATAGACTCCTGCTATTTCTGCCGGATCGTCCTTCAATACCGCGGTCTGATCTTTGGTTGCACTGTTCTTCGTCTCTATTCGTACATATTCGTTTTGGCTATATGCAGCACCGGAAGCATTTTCGGCACGCTCATCCGTTGCACCGGATTTCTTGTTGTTTACAGGCAGCATTGCCGGCAAAACCATTACAGACCATACCGTTATGATCAGACAAAGCGGTATACACACCGCAAGCGCACGGCTGCGAGCTTTTCTGCGCTCTTTTATTCTGTTTTCACTGCGGCGGAACACCTCCGCTTTTCTTTCTTCAAAGCTTCTCATAATAACAGCTCACCATCCTTTCCAAGAATGATGCGAAGCTCCTTTTTGGCACGATACAGAAGGTTATCCACCTGCTTGCGGCTTTTCTTCATGACCTTTCCTGCTTCGTCATAAGACAGATCTTCAAAATAAATCAAATGAATGACAACACGCATATCATCCGGAAGTGAGTCGAGAGCATTGTTTACGATTCTTTTCCGCTCATTCTTCAAAACGGTTTCTTCCAGTGCCTCCAATTCGGTCGACACTTTCTCCGCCTCGGAAAGCTCAACAAAATCAATGATTTTGCGACGCTTTATGTAATTCAACGCTCTGCTGCGACCGAGCATGAACAGATAGGTTTTCAGTGTCACCTTGAAATTGTACCGATGTTTATTGACCACCAGATCGGAAAAAGCATCGATGGCAATATCCTCGGCCGCGTGGATGTCATGCACATAACGGTCGATGAAGAACACAAGGCCGTCAAACAGTTCCTTCATTATCTCGTCAAAGGCACTCTCATCACCTTCAAGGAAACGGCGGTAGCTACTTGCGCCGTTATCCATAGGAGTTCCTCCTTATTACGGGATCACGTCTGATCCCTTCACTTATTATACAATCGGGCAAAGCGGCATTCCTTATAAAAAACGCAAAAGCCCGTAACTTTTTTGCAAGCTACAGGCTTTTGTCGTCATCCGTATATGGCTCTCGTGTGGTCGACGCTTCCTATAACCGCTCCGGGAAGTCTATTGTTTAGTTTATTCGGTGTCGCTCAGCAGTTTGACACGCTTCTTGTAGAAGGAGACACCAATCTTGAAGAAGTGGGTGATGCCTTCCTGCTTCATCGCTGTGACATACTGCCGTCTTTCGATTTGCGCCAGAGCCTCTTTGGCAGAGGCCTCAAGCTCAGTGTCAATGCAGGCTTCGGCAATGCCGTCCTTTAGCACCTTGAGCTCTATGATGATACCCGGCATTTTCTTGTCGTAGGGCCTTAACTGAATGTCGTATCTGCCGTGGCCGGATTCTCTGTTGGAGTCCACACGATAGAGGTTATTCATGATCGCGCAGATCCCGAGGATAAGTCCGTGATAGAAATTCTCATGGGCATAGTCAAAGGAGCTGATGGAATTCAGCAGCAGCTTTTGCAGATTATCCTGCAATTTCGGAACATCCTGCCTTATGATAGCCTGCTGGATCGCAATAGCCGTTGACTGAGAGATCACATTCGTCAGTGCAGAAAGGATCTCCTTTTCATAGACATAGAAAATCTCTTTATTCGGTATGGCAATGTCGCAGATGGCATTTCCGTCATGCAGTTCATCCTTTTTTACGACCTTCAGATAGCCGGCAGAAAGCAGGAAGCTGTAGATCGTTGTCGGGTTATTCCTGATTTCGGGATAGATCACAGAGGTGTCCACATAAGAGGAAACCATTTGTCCCTGCATCAATTTGCGGAGATTGTCGGCAGTCTCGTCGTCCGCCTCTGCAACGATCTGTCGGATGATGCTGTTATCTCCCGTGGATTGCCAATAGGCTTTTGCCGAACAATTCTCGTCCATATAATTGAGAACGGACCAGGGGTTGAAAATGTCCGTATCGCCAAAGCGATAGCCGTCATACCACTTACAGATCTCCTCGTACTTATCCGTTCGGCCGTAATACTCCATGATGCCCCGGATCTCGTCTTTGGTAAAGCCGAAATATTCACTGTAGCGGTCTTCGAGAATGGAGTTTACCTTTAAGTTGTTGAGGCCGCTGAAAATGCTTTCCTTTGCCACACGAAGAATGCCGGTCAGGAAGCCGTAGGAAAGGTTCGAGTTATCTTTGAAGGCGCCGGACAGAAGATTGCGCATAAAGCCGGTGATCTGCTCGTAGTATCCCTCCGTGTAGCCCTGCTGGATAGGTGTATCATATTCATCAATGATAATGACAGCGGGACGGCCATAATGCTCATTGAGCATGTGCGAAAGCTCCAGAAACGCCCTTGCCATGCTGACTTCCGTGATCGTACCGTCAACGACCTTACGGAAGTAGTCCTTCTCAAATTCATTGCACTTGTCACTGGTCAGCAAAACATCGTGGCGCAGATACTCATTTGCAATGATCTCACGGATCGCTGTATAGGTCTGTTCCCATGCTGCAAACTTAATATCCTTAAAGGTGACGAAGATGACCGGGTATTTTCCTTGCTCACGGCGATACTCCTCGCCGCAGCTCCAGATCTTTTTGTTCTTGAAATACCTGGAAGTATCCGTGTCGCTGACCTCGAAGAAGGTCTTCAGCATATCCATTGCCAATGTTTTTCCGAAGCGTCTCGGACGGGTAAAAAGAGAAACCTTGGGCTTGAAATCGATAAACTCCTTGAGCATCAGGGTCTTATCCACATAGTAGTACCCAGAAACCAAATCCTTGAAATCGGACACACCAATAGGTAAAGGTAATTTGGCGGTTGCTTTCATCGCTCGTGTAAACTTATTCCTGCGGCCGTCTACTGGTTTTTCGGCATCGTCAGGAATAAGCCATAAGCCTGCTTCCTTTTTCACACCCGCTATGCGTCCGTCTCTGCAGAGCGTGGTAATTCTTCTTTCGGTCAATTCCCAACGGTCAGCTGCCGTCTTCACATCCATATAGCTCATAAAAGACCCCTCCGTTCCTACTATATCATGTCAACATTATAGCAGAAATCAAAGTAGATGTCAAGATAGAAAGAACAATGCAACTCGTACGAAACTTGATATTCTGAGTCGAATATACGGATTCTATGGAATAATCACTACCGCTAAAACATCTTGCCTTTCTACAAAAGGCTCCTTCCAACATCGCGAATCATAGGAATGTTCCGTGTTATCCCCAAGCACATAAAAGCATTCTGCGGGTAACCTCCCTTTTCAGTCTGCAAGATGCTTCTTCTTGCGGGAATAAAGAATGGTACCGATCAGAACGCCAAGGCTTGCGAGCATCAGGCCCAACCACAGAGCCATATGAGAATTGTCACCGGTCTTCGGGCTATCCGGATGATCGGTTGTGACCTTGTCATTATGGACATTGACCGTCAGTGTTTCATCAGCGGTCAGCTCGATCTCAAAAGGATCCGGGCGTTTATACCCGGCGCTAACGCTGTCCTCAACTTCCGTCACGGTATATTTGCCGATGCGCAGGTTTTCAATGAAGATCTCACCGTTTGCGTCGGTCGTGAAAACTTCATCGTAATTCTCACCTGTGATGCGGAAGCTGAAGCCTTCCACACGGCCGTCCGAGGAGGTCTTCACGATCTTCAGACTGCCGACCATATGAGCGTTGATGAAGCCGATGCCGACCTGATTCTCTACTTTCACCATCTCGCCATCAGTTACGATTTCAAAATAGTAGTATCCGTTGTCCTTGACATAGTTTACAGGTGCCTGCTTTTCATAGAGGAAGTATCCGCCGTAACACAGCTCGGCGAGTTCGTAAAGGCCAGGCTCACATTCCGAAAGGGTGCCGACCAGTTCATCCACATCCGGATCGAACTGCTGATTTTCGTTTACATCACGGTAGACCTCAAACACAGCGCCGGTAAGCAGATGGTCGGGATAATCCTTATCGACCTTGGTCGTATGGACTGCGCCATAGATATGGCAGTTCTCGGCCTTGATCTCGATCACGGCACCATCCGTAGTTATGTCGACCGGGAACTCTGTCTCGTTGAGGACGAAGCCCTCGGCGGGTTTCAGCTCGCGCACGATCCATTTCCCAAATCGCACATTCTGAAAGGTGAAGACGCCGTCTGCATCGGACACCGCCGTCAGAACGGCGTTTTCCTCTGTGAATTCCGTATCATCCTCCGTAAAGAGGCCAAACAGCGCACCCGCAACCGACTTTCCGTCTTCGTCGACCTTGAAGCCCTTGATGTCGCCGCGAATGAATTTGTTCTCGACGGTAATGAAAACGGTTTTGCCGTCCTCGGTGATTTCTACCTCGATCGGCATTTCATTGAGCACATACCCGGTCGTCGGCTTCAGCTCACGGATGATCCATTTCCCGTACCGGATATCTTCAAAGCGGAACTTACCGTTGCTGTCAGACTCGGTTACACGCACGGCAGTTTCCTCGGTAAACTCCGTTTCATCTTCACGGAACAAACCGAATACCGCACCGGCGATCACATTGCCGTCCTCGTCGAGCTTGGTACCCTCAATATTGCCGCGGATATAACGGTTCTCCAGCTGGAAGCTCACCACATCGCCGTCTTCAGACACTGTAACCGGATACGCCTTCTCATTGAGGACAAAGCCCTTGGCCGGCTGGATCTCACGAACGACCCAGGTTCCGAAGGGCACCTTTTCAAATTTGAAGGTGCCGTCCTGTGCGCTTTCCGCCGTTAAATACGCATTTTCAGCCGTATACTCATTTTCATCATTGCGGAACAGGCCGAAAATCGCACCGGCGATCACATGTCCATCCTCATCGACCTTGCGGCCGGAAATCATACCGTACTTGAGGTCGTTTTTGATCGGATCACCGCCGTTGACAGAAATCTCAACCATATGAGTTTCCTGCGAGCCGTAGGAAAACTCGAATTCATAATGGGTGTCGTCCAGGATGTAGTGCTCGTCCGTACTGCGTTCCTGCAGGTAATAGCTGCCCAGCGGTAGGTCGGCACTGACCGTCGCCATGCCGTTATCATCAAAGGTCACGATCTCAATGAGCCCACCTGCCGGAATGACGGTCCCGTCATCGGCAACCAGGTCAGTCTTGGCATACAGACCGAAGATGATGTTTTTCAGCTCGCCGTTCATACCGATGCCGAACAGCTCGTTCTGCTCCAGCACCTTGCTCAAGGAAATTTTGACCTTTTGACGCTCGTTATAGAGATTACCGGCGGTTTCCGTAATGGCGACCTCCTGACCGGCGTAAGTCAGCTCCACCGTCTGAATCGTGCCGTTCAAAACCATCCCGTGCGGCGCGGTGATCTCCCGGATCTCATATTTTCCGAGATACAGCTCCTTGCTCGATGCCACGCCGTCAGACTCAGTCGTGATCGTATCCACGATCTCGCCCTTTGCGTAATGCATGACGCCGTCAAGCGTATAAATATCTTCTGCGGCACGGATCTCAAACACTGCGCCGGGCAGACTCTTGACCGCATAGACCGGTTTATAGATCCCGTCCGCTTCCGTGACCGTCCAGAATACTTCGCCAGTCTTAAAGAAACGGATGATACCTTTCTGCGGCATGTTGGAACGGGTGACTTCAATCAATGTGATGCCGCCATCCTCGGTCGCCGAGTCTGCGGTCACATCAAAATAGACCGGATCGGAGTTCAATACATAGCCATACGGAGCCTTGACCTCCACAATGGAGTAGCCCTTCCCGAACGGAAGCACTTCCGGAGTGATCAGATAGCCTTCCGCGTTGGTGTAGAAGGTGTCGATCACCGTCAGCTCCGGATAGGTGTACTGCATGGTAACTCTGGTACCGTCCGGGTTATAAATCTGGAACGCTGCGCCTGCATACGGGATACTCAGACCGGATTCTGCATCCGTCTTTTGAATCTTGAGATATCCGGTAAAGGGCGCATTGTTGAGTAGATATTGATAGCAGCATCCGTCTTTATCAATGAAAACATCGAAGGGCGCTGCCAGTTCAAAGCCTTCCGTGCCTTTCGCCTGTCTGACTGTATAGATGCCGTAAGGAAGCTGCTTCGTCCCGGCATATCCATGCTCATCGGTAATCAGGTGGTCCCGTTCCGTATCCCGGGCATCCTCGTAAGATACCGCAGTCTTCAAATACACCTCAAATTCCGCTCCGGCCTCAACCGTCTCCAGACCGGTGCTGCCGTCATCCATGTGTTTGATGAGATACAGGCTGCCGAAGGTGATGTCCTCATAGACATCCAACTCTTCTGTGTTCTTCTCCAGCGTATACTGTCCGGGCGTCACACCGAGCCAATAGACGGTCTCATCTAAAAGATATCCTTCCGAAGGTGTGATCTCACGGATGTTCCAGCCCTCGCCGCAGGGATAGTAGTCGGTCAGAAAATATCCGTTTTTATCTGTCACATAGGTGTCCACGAGTTCATCATAACGATAAACACCGTAAACAGCTCCGGCGAGTGTGGCATTGCCTTGGGTTTCTCCGTAAGGATAGCCGAGTTTCTCCACAATGCTGTCTGAGTCGAGCGAGAGCATCTTTGTGGTTCCATGCTCACTATTGCCGCGAAGAGAGGCATCGACCTTGAGGACATCGGCACGCCATTTTTTGAGGATATTATCAAATCGGCGCTCGGTCACTCTATTCCACTCGACCGAAATGTTCTGCACCTCCGGGATCACATATCGCTCGGGGGTGTTCTCTTCGGAAAGCGTGTAATCCGTACCAATCGGGACACGCTCAAACACAGCTGTGCCGGCCGCATTGGTTGCAACGGTCATATCCACACGCTCACCGTATTCGGAGATGCCGGTCAGGCGGAAAATCAGGCCCTCCACCAAGCCGTCTTCGGCGGTTTTACGGACTTTGACCATACCGTACTGACGCAGGTTGGCAATGTCCAGGGTGATAAGCGGGCTGTTATCGTCGATCGACACTTTCCACTGTGCATCGCCGTCCGGCTGGTAATTGACCGGAACCTTGGTTTCTTTCACAATATAATCGCCATAGATGATCTCACCGGACTTGGCATAGCCGTTTTTGTCGGTAGGCCCGATCACGGCGATCTCTTCACCGTCCAGATCATAGACGGTGAATTCCGCTCTGCTGAGGTCCTTTCCGGATTCAGCGTCGGATTTCAGAACTTCAATATGACCCTTTTTGAGCCGGTTATACGCATTGACCGTTGCCAGGCTGCCGTGTGTGGTATTAATAGTGACCTTCCATTCTGTCTGACCATCCGGCTCATAATTAAACGGGAAGGTCGTCTCGACCACTCGGTAGGAGCCGTAAGGAATATCTGCGGATTTGGCATATCCACGATCATTGGTCGGCCCGATGGTCGTTACCTTTGCGCCAGACATATCGTAGACCGTGAAGATGGCCCCCTTGAGCGCCGCATTGGTACCGGACGATTTTTTATAGACCTCAATATTGCCCTTTTTCAGCTCATTGACGGCCTGGATCGTTACCACGCCATTATTGGAAGCGCTGACCGTGCGAGTCCACTCCTTGGTTCCCGAATAGGTGTAGTCCGTCGGGAATACTGTTTCCACGATTCTGTAGGTGCCAAACGGCAGCGGGTCTTTGGTGCAGGCGTAACCGCGGCTGTCGGTAGGACCGATGGCATATTCTGTTCCGGTCGAGGTGTTGGTGGCAATAAAATAGGCGCCGCTCAGCGCTGCGCCCTTCGGATCCTTTTTATAGATTTCGATTTTGCCGGCTGCCTCTACGAATTCCGGAGTAACGACCTGTACGACGGCTTCCGGGTAGTCACCCTTAGACATGCCGACGATGGAGCTGATTTCCGGTCCTCTATCGTTACCGACATGGGTCACGAAATGGATCCCATTATAATATCCTGCATAGAGTGCCACATGTGCGATATTCCCGGTCGGAATGTGTTTGAAAACGATGAGAGAACCGATCGGTATATCCTCGCTGGGAATGAAATTATTGCCGTTCGCATTCTGGCTGAAGCTGATGCGGCGTGCCGTTCCGGCACTGACCCACGCATTCGCAGCAGCGTTGCATGCCGTTGCGGTGCGCAGATTGTATGGACGGGTTGCGCTGCTGGTGTCAATGCCCGCAATGTTGGGCAGATAGTTGTAGTACACATACGAAACATAGGAGGCACAGCAAAGACCGCTGCCCTCGAATCCGGCGATATCCGGTGCGAGCCCGGTTGCCGTACCGCTTTTTGTGACGGTCTCCGTGCCGTACTTATTCAGCCCGTAGGAGATTTTCGAGAGATAGGCCGTTGCGCCGCCGCTGTACTTTTTGAAAATCGTTCCGTCATTCTTCTGCGCCTGCACCTTGTAGCCGGTGTATTCCAGAGCATCCAGATAGACGTTATCCAGCATATTGGCAGGAATATCAGATGCCGGCGCCGCAAAAACGCTCGTCGGCAGCATTGAGACGAGCATCAGCATTGCCATAAGCATTGACAGAATGCGTGAGGTGAATTTCTTGTTCATCTTGGTATCTTCCTTTCTTGATTTGGGTATGAAAAGAGCCCCACCGTTTCGGGTGAGGCTGCAATTCCTTGATGGTTCTTAAAGATTGTCCGTGTTTTCGGCAGCAACTGCAATGTCGCAATACCACATGCCGCTTTCATAGGTCACGCCGACGGCAATATAGCCATACTCGGCTGAGCCGATATAGCACCAGTGCTCCGCACTGTTTCTGACCAATGTCGCCAACCGATAGGCAACTTCGTCTACCGTACCGACATAGCCCGCCTTTGCAATGGCTTCACCAGCATTGGCACGGTAGTACGGTTCACCGCTGCCGCCGTAGACGCTCGGATCCACATACTCGCCATACCGAAGCGCTGTCGCCGCTGCACGCTCATCGTTTGTATCATGCGCAAAATTGCGGATGAGCTGTCGGCTTCGATACTCAGCGTAGCTCGTGAGGCCCGGCAATTTGACTGCAGGCGATGTGCGGAAGCTGTTGATGTATTCCAGCACCTTATCGGCGACCACTCGGGCGTCCTCGGCCCCGGCACAAGAATTCTCGGGTTCCGAAGGCGGCTCGGCAGGCTTGGTTTCCGGCTCGGTCTGAGGGGGAGTCGTAGACTCCGTGGCTTTTTCGCTTTCCGGTTTGGTAGTCGACTCGGAATTCGCCGGCTTGGCAGGGGCTGTCGTCTCACTTTCAGTTGAATCTGAGGTGGCGGCAGTATCCTGAGATGTCCGGCTCTCATCCAGGTAACTCTCCGGTTCAGTCTGGTGAGCGGTGGACTCATTGGCAATTGCTGAGCCCGGGCTCCCAGAAGAAACAGAACTATCAGCCGAGTCTGTGGTATGACAGGCGGCAAGCGCCAGGCAGAATGCCAGTGCGCAGGATAAAATCAAAAGCTTTTTCATGATGCATACTCCCGGTTTGTGTTTTTACCATCATTACACGGACGAGTCTGGGATTTTACAACTCAGCACGCAAGCTTATAAAAGCCGCGGTTCGCTTCGTCGACGCACCGGTCGAGGATCTCGTAAAATCGCTTGGCATCCAACTCGGTATCCAGCCAGTGCGTGGCACGGTAGGAATAGCAGCCGACCTCATCGTTGATAGCATGACTTCCGAGCACACTTCTCAGATTCAGATCGTTTGCGATCCGACACTGCTTTGCGGTACCCGGATGGGTAAGCGCCTTGGCGAGACAAACCACCATCAGCGGGTGTAGCTCGGAAAAAGAGATCTGCAGGTAATAATCTCGATACCTGCCCATGATCGAAGTTTCATCCTGACTGTCGATCGGCAGCTCCGTCAGAAGCATCTGACGGGTATGCTCGGCGATCTCTTTTCTGCGATGCTGTTCTTTCTGACTCAGATCACAATGTAGCATAAAATCTCCTTTCTTTTTCATCAGTGCGGCATGGCAATGTGGGTGATGGCACCCCAGATCCGGTTGGTCTCGTGGTTGATCCCGAGGATCCGGACGGTGACTCTGGCGCCTCTCGGCGGGCGTCCCCGTTTGGGATAACTGCACAGGCAGTTGATGCCGCCGTCCAACGCCACAAACACGCCGTTCACATCCACCATACTGACAGTACCGACATAACGGTTGCCAACGGAGTATCTGCGAAGGGCTTTCTCATACGGGTTTTCTCCCGCCTGTTTCACGGAGGCGGAAACCCTGACATGGTCACGGTCGCTGCGATCCACATCCAATACTTTGACGAGGATGCGCTGTCCGGGCTGGAAATGGGCCGCCGCGTCCATCCAGCGCTGGTAGCTCAGTTCCTTGAGGGGAATGTAGCTCTCCACACCGAACAGGTTGATGAAGATTCCGGCACGGATGGCAGAAACAACTCTGGCTTCTGCGCAAACACCGGCATAGATGCGGTTGTTGCCGTCCCGGTCTGTGCCGAAATACATTTCCTTCCTTCGGGCACGCATAGCCTCAAGGCGGCTCGCCGCTGCAATACCGGATTTGGGATCGATGCCTTTTACGATGTAATCGACTTCGGCGCCGAGGCGCTTGGTCAGCATGTAATGAAGTACCTCGTCCGGATCACGCCCGCGATAATCTTCAGGCGGCTCCACTGCCTCAGCAGCGGGAATGATGACTTTGAACTCACCGTGATACAGGACTGCAAAGGCATGACGTGGGTTATCCGCCGACTGTTCCACACCTTGGATCGTCCCGGTCAGGATACGGCCGCTTCGCTGCGACTCGATGAGGTCGAGCAAGTCATTCTTGGCCTTATCCGCCTCCGTTTCGACCGTTGGACGATCGTCAATGGACAGCACCGACACGCTCGGTTTGGTATGAGTACGTTTTCTCTTGGGTTTTGACGCCGCATCGACGCCGTCTTCCTTGGCATTCGGTGCATTTTCAGGCTCTGTGTCAGACTGGGACGGTTCCGGCTCGGTCTTCTTGCGCCTGCGGGGCTTTTTGACCTCAGTCTGAGATTCCGTCGGTTCGTCGAGAGCTCCGCCCGGAATTCCGGTCGAAGAGGCGCCCGCATCCGCCGAATCTGTTTCAGTCTGGGAGAGCGAGGTATCACAGGTGTCATCCGGTGCCCCTTCGGCAGGTGATGCCGTGATATTCTCCTCAGTCTGGGGTTCCTGCGCCTCCAAAGGAGTTGTCATCTCCTCGGGAAGCTCTGCTTTCTTTTTGGTTGGCATAGATTTTCCTCCTTTGTCTGTTAAAATTCACTCGTTGGTTGTGCCGAGCTGTATAAGCTTTTTCTGTGCGCCGCTTTCTTAGGCGGCGTCGGTTCGATGTCAGACCGGATCGGTTCGGGAATCATCGTATCGGCTGTCGGCTTATAATCATAAACAGATGCCTTTACGATCTGCTTTGCCATTGGATGTCTAGTGAAATCCAGTTTGTTCAGCTTCAGAATGTTGTGCCCGCGTATGATGCAGAGCAGTTCTTCATTGGGAAGCCGTAAAACCTCATCCGGTGTAAGCAGTCGTCTGCGTCCATGACCCTCGGTATGGCGGTACTGGGGAATGACTTGCGCCACCGCGATGGTCTGACGGACCGTCATGGTGGAATTGACCTGCACCGACATATCACCGGACCGGGCTGAGATATACTCGGCGGTCACATCATCGGTGCAGCCGAGCATCAGTTGGATGTCGCAGTTGCCGATAATTTCGGACCATAGATTCTTGGGATACCGGTTCTGCAGCTGACCGAGGCTCTGCACGGCCAGCAAGACTCGGATATCTCTCGACCGTACCACGGAAAGGGATCTGGCAAAATCGGATCCGTCTTCCGCACCTCCGATGCGGCCCACATTGTTAAACTCATCCAGTATCAGATCAACAGGCACATCGCAGCGGCCGTTCGGGCGACCGTCGGCATAGCGAGTCAGTTTGATGAACATGAATGAGAAAAAGAGCGATGACAGGAACGCCATCG
>ERZ1034626.800-NODE-800-length-22373-cov-8.609284_pt1 | contig 22373 bp, 18 predicted proteins | sample MGYA00520652_ERZ1034626 | MGnify/ENA primary metagenome ERZ1034626 (study PRJEB33766, sample SAMN09781765) | gut metagenome | biome: gut microbiome | host: Homo sapiens | place: Madagascar | study: EMG produced TPA metagenomics assembly of the PRJNA485056 data set... | reverse complement strand
GCCGCAGGGTTTCCCTTTTGGGCCGTTCTGTGCTATGATAGGGTGGTACCGGGCGGGGCCTCCCCTGCCCACAGAGAGGGGTGGTTCTTATGAGCGAAGCAGAGGTCAGTCAGTTTCTCTGCGTCCTCATCAAAATGGGGGAAGCGCTGCAGAACAGCGGGGCCGAAGTGTTTCGGGTGGAGGACACCCTCAACCGCATTGCGGCGGCATACGGGGCTGAGGAGGTCGATATCTTTGTCATCACATCCAGCATCGTGGTCACGCTGACCATGCCGGACCTGCCGCCCCAGACCCAGACCCGCCGCCTGCGCAAGAGCACCGGCAACGACTTGCTGGAGCTGGAACAGCTCAATGCCCTGAGCCGTCGCATCTGCGCCGAAAAGCCTCCGGTGGAGGAGTTCCAGCAGCAGCTCAGTACCATTCTGGCACAGCCCGGGGAGCCCCGGCTCCATCTGGCGGGAAGCGTGCTGGCGGCGGCCAGCTTTGCGGTCTTTTTTGGCGGGAGCCTGTGGGACGGCGTGCTGGCGGGCGGGGTTGCAGTGTTCATCTGCTGGATGGAGCGGTGGCTTGCCCCGTTCTGCCTGAACGGTGTAGCGTTCCAGTTCATTGCGTCGTTCCTCAGCGGCATGGCTGCTCTGCTGTGCTGCCGGGTCTGCCCGGTGCTCCATGCGGACATGGTGCTCATCGGCGTCATCATGCTGCTGGTGCCCGGCATTCCGTTTACCAACGCCATCCGGGATATCCTGCTGGGTGATATCATCTCCGGCTCGCTCCGGCTGGTGGAGGCCGTTCTGCTGGCGGCCATGCTGGCGCTTGGCATGATGGCAGCCATCTGGCTGATGGGAGGTGCCGCATGATGCAGACGATCATCCAGCTCCTCAGCGGGGCATTGGGCTCCATCGGGTTCGGGTTGCTGTTCCACCTCAACCGCCGCTACCTGCCTGCGGCAGGCGTGGGCGGGCTGCTGGCCTGGCTGGCCTATCTGCTGGCCGCGCCCGCGGTACACGGCACGTTCCTGGCCAACCTTGTGGGCGGCGTCTGCGCGGCCCTCTACGCCGAGTTTATGGCCCGGTGGTACAATGCCCCCTCTACCCCGTTTTTCATCACGGCGGCAGTCCCCCTCATCCCCGGAAGCACCCTGTATTACTGCATGAACGCAGTGGTCTCCAGCAATCTGCTGGCCGCGGAGCACTATGGCGAGCAGACCTTTTTAGCCGCATTCGGCATTGCAGGCGGCATGGCCATTGCCTGGTGCCTGGCCGACCTCAGCCGCAAGCTGCATGCCCTGCTCACGGGCCACAACCCCGCAAAATAACACAGAAAGAAGAGCATTATTATGGATTTTTACGGAACCATTGGCCCGGCCTGTGCGGAGCTTTCCACATTACAGCAGATGGTCCGCGCCGGAATGACCGGCCTCCGGATGAACCTTTCTCACGGCTCACTGACCGAGCACGCCGACTGGCTGGAACTCATCCGGAAAGCAGGCATCCGCACCCTCCTGATCGACTTACAGGGCCCGGAACTGCGCATCGGGCGGCTGGCGTCCCCGCTGACGCTCTCCGAGGGGCAGCAGGTATTTCTGGGTACGGGCGGCATTCCCTGCCCGGCCTGCCTTTTGGACGCCATAACCCCGGGGCAGAAACTGCTGCTGGACGACGGCAAGCTGCTTTTGCGGGTGAACGCTGTGGACACTGCTCTCCACTGCACCGTACTGCGGGGCGGCCTGCTCCAGAGCCGGAAGAGCATCGCGGTGCCGGGCGTGGAGGTTCCCTCCCCTACCCTGACCGATGAAGACCTGCAGAACCTGCGCGTCGCCGCCGACTGCGGTGTCACAGGTGTCATGCTCCCCTTTGTGCGGAGCGCAGAAGACATCCGCACCCTGCGGGCCGCGCTGGAAGATGCCCACGCCGGGCAGATCCAGATCTTTGCCAAAATTGAGAACCTTGCCGGTGTCCGTACTTTGCCGGAGTTTCTGCCGCTGGTGGATCAGGTCGTTATCGCCCGAGGCGATCTGGGCAACGCCATGCCCCTGTGGGAGCTGCCCCGCTGCCAGAAGCAGCTGGCCTCCCTCTGCCGGGCCGCGGGCGTGCCTTTTATGGTCGTGACCCAGATGCTGGACAGTATGCAGACCCGGGCGGTCCCCACCCGCGCCGAGGTCAGCGACATCTACAATGCCGTACTGGACGGGGCCGCAAGCCTGATGCTGACGGGCGAGACCGCCGCCGGGCAGTACCCCGTGCAGGCCATGGAATACCTTGTCAAGACCGCACAGACCGCGCTGTAAATTTTTATGATACGATGAAAGGACCTCCGGCGAGATTGCCGGAGGTCCAGCTTATTCCAAGCAAAGATCCTTTGCGAAGCCCGGTCTATTCTTCACAAATCGTTCATAGAATAATCGTATCTTCATTGATTTTAACGAAATTTCTTTTTGATTTTCATGCAATTTCGCAATTGACAGAATCCCATGCGGTCCGATACAATAAAGCCAGAACGGCACCTGATCTGGACGTGCCGATGATCATTCCTGCACCCCAAAAATGACAACAAAAATTCTGAAAACGACAGGAGGCATTTACGATGAAACACCTGAAAAAACTGGCCGCTCTTCTTCTAGTGGGCGTTCTCGCCTTGTCCCTGCTGACAGCCTGCGGCGGCTCTGGTTCCACTTCCCAGGACGCACAGGCGGAAACTGCCGTGATGGCCGCCATCAATGAGAACCAGAAGCGTTCCGGCAAAGACAAACTGCAAAACAGCAGCGAGCTCCGCAAAATAGCCAATCAGGACCTGGATGCTGCCATCAATGGAAAATGGGGCCAGCTCAGTTCTTCTTTTACAGTCAAATCCCATACTGATTTAAAAAATGGCAGTGTCATATTTACTTTCATTGCCAAGTGTGATTACAAAAATACAGACCTCGCAAAACTTATCAAAACCGACACCAACATCAACAGCCACCTTATGGGCACCTGGAGCGAGGTCGGTGTGGTAGTCCGGACGAATAAGGATAACGGCCAGACTTACATCGCCATCTCGGTGGCTATCGATACTTCCAAGACCTGATTTTATCCAGAAGATTCTTTTCTCCTCAAGATACCCCGCATTCCCCTGTGTAACAGAAAAGGTCAGGCTCTCCGGTAAAATGGAGAGCCTGACTTTTTGCTTTTTATTTTACTGTTCCGGTTTGTTCCGGGCAGTCTTCCTCAGCAGTAGACCACCGTTTCCTCCAGAGGCTTGCGGGAGGCGTGGTTGGGCAGTGGGCCAACGCCCTCGGCTGCATAGCCCAGGTCCAGGATCATCAGCACTTCCTCATTTTCCGGCAGGCCCAGCGCTTTGGCTGCCTTGTCCGGGTCAAAGAAGTTCAGCCAGCAGCTGTCCACTCCTGCGTTGGCGGCGGCCAGCATCATGTGCGTGGCTACAATAGAGGCATCCTCCACGCCGGAATCCCGCTTCTCGCCGGGGTAAGTAAACACATGGTTTTTATCAAAGGCCACCACCAGGCAGGTGGGAGCGCCATAGCGGCAGGGCGTTACAGCGTCGATCTTTTTCAGCCCCTCTTCGGACTGGACGACATAGACCCGCTGCTCCTGTAAATTTTTCGCAGTGGGGGCCACCCGGCCTGCTTCCAGAATGACCTGCAGCTTTTCCGCCTCCACCTTACGGCCACTGAAGTTTTTGCAGGAATAGCGGTTTTCCACGACCTGTGTAAATTCCATCTTGATTTTCCTCCTGATGTTCTCCTTTGGGGGACAGCCGTCCCCGGTTTCATATCCATTATACGCAAACCGGCTCCAGGCTTCAACCCTGCACGCAGGCGGTCAAAACAAGTCCAGCATGTTGTCGAGATAAATTTCTTCCCGGACTTCCAGCTGGTGCTCCGGCTTGACCAGATAGTAGAGCAAAAATTCCAGCACCAGCGCGCTGCCCAGGCCCCGCCCCTCGATCTTGAAATTGGAAAAGCCCATGGGCAGATAGGTTTCCTTGATATCCTCCACCCCGATGAACGCCGGGCTCCGCATGGCTTTGGAAAAGCGGTACCCCTGCGCCGCGTCGGGCGCGGCACAGCGGTGGTCCGGGCAGTCTTCCCCAAGGTTCTGGCGGCTGACCACCTCATAACAGCGCCTGCGGTCCCTGCAGCCCGTCCAGCAGCACTCGTTGCAGAGGAATTCCACCTTGTCTTTTTCCGCCCGGGCAAGCGTTTCCAGCTGGGCAAAGGCCTTATTGAGCCGGAAATCCGGCACCACATAGGCAAAATCCTCCCGGGCCGTCTCCTGCCGGAACGCTTCAAACTCCGTGAGGACTTTGGTGGTGGAAGAGACGAGATAAAGCTGCGGGTAGTGCTCTTTCAGGTAGCCCGCCAGCAGGTCGGAATGGACGATGACGCCGTTCTGCGGGCCGTCGCTTTCTGCCAGCAGCCTGCAAAGCGCATTGCAGCGCTCGTCCGCCAGATGCTCCTCCCGCAGCAGCGAGTTGCTGAATGTCAGCCGGGCCGAGATGCCGTATTCCCGCAGCAGGGCCATCATCGCCTGGGGATCACACTCCCCGCAGGAAAAGCGTCCCCCGCCCCAGAGGCAGTTTTCCGGGGCACCGTAGAGGGAACCGATCTCGCACCAATCGTAAAAATACTCCCGGTGTGTCCGGAACAGCGGCAGGAACCGGCGGTACAGCTCGTAAAACTCAAACAGCCCCGGGAGATGATAGGTCGCAGTGTTTCTCATTCCGTCTTTCGTACTCCTTTTGCTTTCCGGTTCGGGTCATTCGGTTTCTGCCTCGGCCGCTGTGATGTCCCGGTAGAAAACCGCCCATGCGGCTTCCTCATAGGGGCGCACTACAAAAAAGCCCGCACTCAACGGAACTGCCAGCAGCGTCACCAGGACGATCCCCATGGCCGCTGCATCGGAGAAAGCTGCCACGACCCACGAAAACCCGGCCAGCATCGGGAGGACACAGAGCAGCTCCCACCCGATGAAGCTGAAATCCAGACAGAACAGCCGCCATTTGTTGCCGTCCATGATCCGCCGCGATTCCGTAATGGCCTCGTTGGCCGTCAGGGCAGGGTGTTCCGCCATGATGTACGGAGCCATTGCATAGCTGTAGGATTTTACAATGCCGGGGATCACCAGCAGCAATGACCACAGTGCCACATACAGCCCCTGCAAAAATTTCAGGCAGAAGCCATCCCACAGGCGGCCTTTCTGGGAAAACAGTTCCGAAACAGCGGCCGCTTTTCCGTCCGCCAGATTCAAGTTGAACCGGGCATATCCCAGCCGCACGGCACCGCCCACCACGAGGGTGAAGAGGGTCCAGACCACGATGCAGGCCACCAGCACTGCCAGCAGCCTGCCGCCGTTGGCCTGTGAAAACAACTCAAGGTAACCATCGGGCGTGATGTTGGAATTCTGGTTGGCACGGTTCGCGTTGGATGTAATGTTCCCGGTTGCGTTTACAATATTGGCACCCAGCGCACTGGCGAGCAATCCGGCCAGCACCGCTGTTTTCCATCTTCCACGCAGGGCATCCCGGGCAAGAGCACGGTAATCAGCAGCTAGTTTCATGTCGGCAACCTCCTTATCCGCAATGGATCGCATTTCTTTCAACTGGAAATTGGTTCCTTTTTCTTAAATACGGTTCATCACACTGAAAAATTGCAGCTTCCCGGGCCGGCAGGCAAAAATTTTTCCGGCACACAAAAGGAAAAGGCGGCACTCGATTGCAGAAGTGCCGCCTTTTCAGGAGAAGAAAGTAGATGGTTCCGTTATGCGCTCATTACACCAGGCCCGTCAGCTGAGGCAGGGCCATGGACACTGCCGGGATGTAAGTGACCAGCAGCAGGCCGCCGATGATGGCGACATAGTACATGAGCATGTAAGGCAGGATCTTTTCCAGGCTGGTACGGCCCACCTTGATGCCCACGAACAGCGCGTTGCCCACAGGGGGCGTGATGTTGCCGATGCAGAGGTTGTACACGAGGATCATACCAAAGTGGATGGTGCTCATGCCAAAGCTCTGGCAGATGGGCAGGAACAGCGGGGTGAAGATCAGGATCGCCGGGGTAACATCCATAAAGGTGCCGGACACCAGCAGGATGACGTTCATGATCAGGAGGATGATGTACTTGTTGTTGGTCAGGCCCAGCAGCAGAGCCGCCACGGCATCGGGGATCTGCAGGAACGCCATGACCCAGCCCAGAATGTTGGACACGCCAACCAGGAAGACGACCATGCCGGACATCTTGGCAGAGTCCACAATGATCTTCCACAGGCTCTTAAGATTGATGGAGCGGTAGCAGAATGCCAGGATGAGGGCGTAGACCACGGCGATAGCAGAGCCCTCGGTGGCGGAGAAGACGCCGCCCACGATGCCGCCGATGACCACGATGATCAGGGAAAGGGAGGGCAGAGCGCGCAGGGTGCAGACGCCGAGGTTCTTCCAATCGAACTTGCCGGGAGTCCCCTTATAGCCCAGCTTCTTGGCCAGGATGACACCGACCACGGCGCAGGCCAGAGCCCAGATGATGCCTGGGACATAACCGGCCATGAACAGGGCAGCCACGGAGGTGCCGCCAGAAGCCAGCGAGTAAGTGATCAGGGCGTTGGAGGGAGGGATCAGCAGGCCGGAGCAGGAGGATGCCGCGTTGGTAGCAGCGGTGACAGCCGGGTCATAGCCCTGCTCCTCGGCACCGTCGCGGATCATGGAGCCAACGGCAGCAGCGGCGGCGGAAGCGGAACCGGAGATGGCACCGAACAGGGCGTTGGTGCCGATGTTGGTGATGAGCAGCGCGCCGGGCAGCTTGCCCAGGATGGACATGACGAAATCTACCAGGCGCTTTGCAATGCCGCCCTGGTTCATGATGTTGCCCGCCAGGATGAAGAACGGAATAGCCGTCAGGCTGAACTTGCTCATGCCCACGAACGTGCGCTGGGCGGCCGTCAGCACGGCAACGTTCAGGTCAATGGACGAGAGAATGGCCGTCAGAGAAGAAACGGCGATGGCGTACGAGATGGGCACGCCCAGGAACAGCAGCACCAGCAGGACTGCCAGAATGACCAACAATGCTTGAATTGCCACGGTTTAGCCCTCCTTCTTTTCGTTTGCAGCGGCTTTCTCGGCCTCGACCTTGGCGATGGCCTCGGAAGCCTCATCGGCGACCTCCAGCGAGATGGTGCCGTTGGCAATGCCGATGATGTTCAGGATGGAATACAGCAGGATGACCACGCCGCAGATGGGCATGACCCAGTAGAACGTACCCACAGCCACGCCCAGCGAGGAGGTCTGCTGGCCCATGGCCAGTTTGGAGACCTGGAAGCCGCCGAAGACGAGGATGGTGGCGGAGAAGAGGAACGCCACGACCTCCCACAGGATGTGGAACGCCTTGCGCATCCCGGGGTTCATCCGGTCCACCAGAATGGGGATGTTCATGTGGCCGCGCTCACCAGAAACGATGGTGGCGCCAAACAGGGTGCTCCAGCCGAACAGATAGCCGACCAGCTCCTCCGACCAGGTGGAGGGAGAGTTGAAGATATAACGGGCAATGACCTGATAGGTGGTCAGGATGACCATGACCGCCATGCTCAGGCCAGCCAGAAGCTCAAGCGCCTTGTTCAGCGCGGTACGAAATTTTTCCATATTGGCCTCTCCTTAGTTTGCGGACGCGTATTCGGCGTTGTATTCCTGAATACGGTCATAGATAGACTGCAGCTCGGGGTTGGCAGCCAGCACCGAGGTGTGCAGGGGTGCCATGGCCTCCTGGAACGGGGCGGTGTCTGGGTAGAGGAAGTTGACATGCTGCTCGTTCTCGGCCTTGTTCTTCGCCTCTTCCACGGCAGCGGCCCAGGCATCCCGCTCCACCTGATTGATGAGCTGGAAGCCCTCCTCAAAGATGGCCCGCTCGTCGGGCGAGAGGTTGGAGAGGAACTCGTAGTTCGCCACCAGCAGGTCGGGGACCATCTGGTGCATGTCGTAGGAGTAATACTTGCAGATATCGCCGTGGCCGTTGTCGGTCAGGGCCAACTCGTTGTTCTCCGCGCCGTCCAGAATGCCGGCCTGCAGAGCCGTGTACACATCACCAAAGCCCATGGGGGTGGCGGTACCGCCCAGCAAACGCATCATCTCCACATTGGTGGGAGACTGCTGGACGCGAATTTTGAGGCCTTTCAGGTCAGAGGGCTGGTTGACGGGGGTCTTGACGGTGTAGAAGTTGCGGGTGCCCGCGTCCAGCCAGGTAACGGTCTCCAGACCAGCTTTCTGGGTGGTCAGGAAGATCGGGTCGGTGACCTCATTGTCCTCCATGGCGGCGTGGTAAGCCTCCTCGCTGGAGAACAGATACGGCAGGTTGAAGATCTGGTACTGGGAGCTGAACGTCTCCATGATGGCGTTGGAGGCCACCACAAAGTCGATGGCACCCGTCTGGGTCAGCTGCACCATCTCGGTCTGGCTGCCCAGCAGCTCGCTGGGGTAAACCTCCACGCGGTACTTGTCCCCCAGTTTCTCATTGATAAAATCCGCAAACGCGGTCAGGCCCAGATGGTCGGGGTGGTTGGCCGACTGCACATGGCCAATGCGGATGATCCGGCGGTCATCCGCAGCCTCTCCCCCGCCGCATCCGGTCAGCAGCAGGCCGCTTGCCAATGCGGCCGTGCCCATCAGCGACAGGAATCTTCTTCTCTTCATGCGTTGTATCCTCCCTTTTTCGATTCACGGTTTGTAAATTTATTGTAACAAAGGGTTCTTTGCCGCGAAACGGGAATTTTTTGTGAACCGCAGGACTATTTTGTCATTGTTGTATCCAAGTACAATTTTTTCGTCTCAAAGGAGAAAGAAACTGGCAAAAAAGAACCGGAAACACGTCCAAATCAGACGTACTTCCGGTTCTTTGCCACACTTTAGTTGTTTAAATTTTCTAGCCGGTATTCCGAGGGGGTCTTGCCGGTGATCCGCTTGAACACCCGGGTAAAATAGTTGGCATCGGCATAGCCGCAGGCGGTGCTCACGTCTTTCAGGCTGAGGCGGGGGTCCAGCACCAGCTGCCGTGCTTTCCCCACCCGGTACTCGTTGAGGTAGGCCGAAAAGTTGACCTTGAAGCACTGCTTGAACCTCTTGCAGAAATAGGCATCCGAGTAGCGCAGGGCTGTTGCCGCGTCCTGCATCGAGATATCCTCCCGGTAGTGGGCTTCAATAAACGAGAGCATCTCCGCCCGGATAATGGAGGTGCGGACATCCTCGTCCTCTTCCTCGGTGTGGAGCGGGGCAGCCGGGGCCGTAGGCTGTGCCCGGGGCGGCAGCGGCGTGCTCCGGGCCGACACCTGCCGGATGGCGTCCTCTACCGCAAACACCAGCTCCTGCTCCTTGTAGGGCTTGAGCAGGTAGTCCAGCGCCCGCACCGCAATGGCCTGCTTGGCGTAGGCAAATTTATCATATCCGGTCAGGAAGAGGATGCCGCAGTTCTTGTCCGTCTCCCGGATCTTGCGGGCCACTTCCAGCCCGGTGTAGCCGGGCATCTCAATGTCCAGGATGATCACCTGCGGGGCCTCCCGGGCAAACAGCTCCAGCGCCTCCCGCCCGTTGCGGGCCTCGTACAGGACAATCAGGTCGCCCAGATACTTTTGCAGCGTCTTGCAGAGGACTTTCCGCTCGATCAGCTCATCCTCCGCCACCAACAGCTTGCACTTCATGCCCGTTCCTCCTCTTCTCCCTGAGGGATCTCAAACCGGATGACGGTGCCATGCCCCGCCCGGCTGAACACCTGCATTTTTCCTGTATCCGGGTAGAGCATGGACACCCGCCGGAAGATATTTCCCAGTCCGATGCTCTTTCCGGTCTGTTCGCTCTGCCGCATTTTTTCGCTCAGAGCGGCAAGTTCCTCTTCCGTCATTCCTTTGCCGTTGTCGGCCACGGTAACGTACAGCATTCTCCCCTGCCGCCAGACCCGCAGCAGGATGCGCCCTCCCTCCTCGCAGGCTTTCAGCCCGTGGGAGAACGCGTTCTCAATGACGGGCTGCAATGTAAACGACGGCAGCCGCGCCCGCGCCGGGTCTACCAGGATCTGCTTTTCCACGGTAATGCGTCCATCAAACCGCATCTGCTGGAGGTAGATGTAATCTTCCAGCCCGTCCAGCTCCTCTTCCAGCGTCACCTCCTGCTGCTTGGTGCGCAGGTTGTGCCGGAACAGGTTGCCCAGGCTGACGATCATCTTGTCGGTGGTCTCGGCGTCTTCCAGCCGGGCCATGCAGGAGATCATGTTCAGGGTATTGAAGAGGAAATGCGGGTTCACCTGGCTCTTGAGCATCTCCATTCGGGTGTGATCCAGGTCTTTTTCCAGGGCCAGATTCCGCACTTCCTCCCGGTGGAGGGCGTTCAGGGTAGCCAGATGCTCCTGCATGGCGTGCTTCATCTGGTTGAACGTCCCGGTCAGCCGCCCCACCTCATCCTGGCTGTGGATCGGCAGATCCTGCCCGGAAAAATCGTTGTCCGCGATGCTGCGGGAAGCCCGCGCCAGCGCCAGCAGGGGCCGCACCACGGCCCGGGACAGCATATCCAGCAGCACCAGCATCAGCGCCAGCGCCATGAGGAACAGCCCCAGATACACCCAGGGCAGCTGCTCCAGCTGGTCGGCCTGTGCACTGTAAGCGGCGTTTTCCTGCTCCAACGTGGCCTGCGTCAGCCGGAGGGCATACTCGGAGAGGTAATCCTGCAATTCCATCACCCGGTACATCTGGTCCACATAGGTATCCTCCGCCGGGGCCATCCGCAAAAAGGCGTCCCGGTACTTCTGGTAGCCCGCATAGCCCTGCAGCAGGTTCCAGGTGCGGGCGTAGCGCTCCTCGCCGATCTTTTCATAATCAAAGGGCAGCTCCGCCAGGCTGGCTTCGGTGATCTCGCAGGCCGTCTGATACTCCTCCGTGTTCTCTTGCGAGGGCTCCCGCACCATCCGGGAGAATGCCTTGGTCTCCGCCGCCAGCGCATCCTGCACGGTGTAACAGGCGCTGTTATCGGCCAGCATCGCGTCAAAGGCGGTGCTGGTCCACCGCCCCACAGCGGTAGCCATCCCGATGGACACCAGCGTCACGGCCAGAATCGCCCCCAGCCAGCCGGTCACTTTCCGCCGCAGCGAAAGTCCCCGCACCCGTTGCTCTGCCATCTTCTCCCCTCCCCGCTGTTTTGTCCGTTTCGCATTTTCTTTAGTATAGTGTTTTTGCGGGCAAAGTGCAAGCTGAACCAAAAAGCACCGCGCCCCTCCCCGTTTCCGGGAAGCAGAGCGCGGTGCCTTTCTGGTTTTATGGGATCAAGGGGTCAGCCCTCAGCCGCGGTACTCGGCCGGCAGCTGGTCGAGGGTCTGCCACTTGGTCATGGCGTCCTCCAGCTTCATGCCGTTGGCCACGGCGTCGCGGCGGCAGGCGTTGACAGCCTGGATCTCTTTCATCTTCTCGCCGGTCAGGCTGTAGCCTTTCATGGCGATGAGGGTGGCAGCCCATGCCACCATGGGGATGATGCAGAACAGCACGATGACCACCCGGTTCATGCCGGGGGTGTAGGGGTCGTACTGGGTGGGCAGGCTTTCGAGGCCGATGAAGCTGACTGCAACACCCACAACGGTAGCGGACAGGCTGGAGACCAGCTTGTCCACCAGGCTGAACAGGGTGCCCATGATGCCCGGGATGTAGTTGCCGGAGCGGTAGGTCTCGTAGTCGGAGCAGTCGGCCACCATGGGGATGGGCATATCAGCCGTTGCGTAGTAAGCGCCATAGCCGATGCCGAAGAACGCGATGAACAGGATGGTGTACAGATTGATGGACAGGCCGTTCTCGCCCATGATGGACAGGGTGAACGCATCGCTCTTGCCCCAGAGCAGCAGCAGCACCAGCACGCCGATGTAGCAGAGGAACGCCACGGAGACATACTTCATCAGGCTGGCCTTCTGGCCCTGCTTCTGGCTGGTGCGGACGGTGAGCAGGAAGAAGGGCACGCTGAACACATAGCCCAGCACCATCATGGGCAGGTACAGGCCGTCGTAGTTGCCCATCATGCAGCCGTACAGCATACACAGCACGGTGGTGTTGTTGGCGATGGAAAGTGCCAGCTTGCAGCCTGCACCGGCCACCATCAGCCGCTGCATGGGGTTATTGTTCTTGATGATCTGGAGGTACTCGTGCAGCTTGACCTTCTCGCTGACCTCGCCGCCGATGCCGAAGTACTTGGGCTGATCCTTCTCCCAGATGCCGATAACGGCCAGCAGGGTGAGCAGAATGGAGATGACGATGCCCACAGGAGCCAGCGTGCGGAAGAAACCGGCGGAAGCGTAGCCGCCCTCATAGTTCTTGGCCAGAATGGGGGCAAAGAACTGCATGGCACCCATGCCCAGCAGGCTGCCCACAGTGTTGAAGATGGTAAACAGGGGGCGCTGCTTGGGGTCGTTGGTCAACACGGTCTGGCCAGAGCGGGTGCAGCTGGTCTGGAACGTATAGCCGATGACCCAGACCGCATACAGAGCCACAAACGCCACGTAGCGCAGAGCCATGGCGCTGGCCGGGATGAGGGGGGTCAGGCAGTACAGCGCCAGGATGCTGGCCGCCATGATGAGGTTGCCAATGACCATGAACGGCCGGAACTTGCCGAATTTGCCATTGGTGCGGTCCATCAGCGCGCCGATGATGGGGTCGGTGATGGCGTCGAACAGACGCATACCCGTGACCATCACCGAAGCAAACAGCATGCTCAGCGCCAGCACCTTGCTGCCGAAAGTAGCGATGTAGGAAAGCACCAGCACATAGTACACGTTGGTCGCGCCGTTGTTCAGCGGAAACAGCACCAGCTGGTAGGTTTTGGCGCGGTTCAGGCCCGGCGCCCTTGCGGTTTGTTCACCCATTTGCGGTGTCTCCTTTTTTCTAAAAAAGCGGCAGCCTGCCCGCCTTTTGTTGGGGGACAGGCTGCCTTGGGTTTCTTGCGGGGGATCCTTGGGGAAATGAGAAGAAGAGGAAGGAATCTGCTTGGAGATTACTGCTGGTCCGCCGCGGGAGCGGTGTTCACAGCGCTCTTCTTGGCTTTGAGGGCCTTGCTGAGCTGCCATGCGCAGAGCACGGTCAGCACAGCCAGCACAGCGATCAGTGCATAGATCGCGGTCTGCCACCAGGGGGTAACGGTCTTCAGGGTATCGGTGGATGCCCAGCCGTTCATGGCGTTGGAGTTAACGACGGTGTACAGGATGTGATGCATTGCGTTGCGCATCTGGGTCACAATGTAAGCGTCGTTCTCATAGTTGGCAGCCTTGGTGGTGTGGATCTTGGGCATGGGGCTGTCCCAGATATCGGAACCGGCGATCAGGCCGTCCACCAGATCCATGTACTGGCTGGAACCAGAGAAGTCGGTGATGCACATGCCGCGCATCCCCAGCTCCTCACGCAGGAAGCCGGTCAGCAGGTTCTGGTTTGCGCCGCACCAGGTAGCGCCCCAGCGGTTGAAGCCGGTCATAACGTCCCACGCGCCGCCATCGGTGATGGCCTTATCGGCCACTTCCAGATAGATCTCACGGGCGGTCTGCTCGTTCAGCCAGGTGTTCACGCCGCGGCGGCTGGTCTCGGAGTCGTTCAAGGCAACGTGCTTCAGGTAGACGTACACGCCCTTGGACTGGATGCCCTGCACCTCGGCAGCGCAGATGGTGCCAGCAATGAACGGATCCTCAGCGTAATACTCGAAGTTACGGCCGGAGTAAGCGGTGCGGTGCATGTTGATGCCGGGTCCATACAGGCCGGAGTAACCCATGGCCAGGCAGTCCTCGCCAATGCAGCGGCCCACATCGTTGATGAGGTCCACATTGAAAGTAGCAGCCATGACATCCTCAGAGGTGTAGCACATGGCGGACGCACCGCCGGTCAGGGCAGCAGTCAGGCCCTGGGGACCGTTCTCGTCCTTGGTAGCGGTCTTGCCGATGGAGGCGGCAGCGGCCGTGTTGTGGAAGCCCAGGGTGATGGTGTTGACCATCTCGTCATAGGTCAGCTGATCCAGCAGGGTATTCCACTCAGGATCATCAAAGTCCCTGCCGATCATAGAAGCCAGGGTCAGACCGTTCTTGGCACCCAGAGTAGGCATCTCGACGCTGTCGGCCAGGCTGCCGTCGTACTGGGTGAATGCCAGGTCAGCAGCCAGAGTCTCGTTGGCAGTGAGCTGTGCGGGAGCGGTGGGGATGGTGCCGGTCCAGTCAGAGCGGCTCATCCAGGTCACGGAGCCGGGAGCGTCGCTGCTCTTGTTGGGGTCGGACTCATCAAACAGGTTGGTGATGGCAGTGCCGTTGGCGCTGACAGCGTAAGTGGTGGTATCCAGAGCGGGGTTGTTCCAGGTGTAAACCAGAGAAGCATCGCCATCGGCGGTCATGCGGCCGTTGGTGTTCTCCACGGTGTAGCCCTTGGCAGCCAGGATGTTGTTCAGGGCGTTGTGGGAGTCGGTGCCCACGGTGAAGTAGTAGTCGCCAGCGTCCACGATGTAGGTCTTGGCCTTGTTGGCATCGTAGGTGCGCAGCTCGCTCTTGTTGACGGTGATGTTCACGGTCTCAGAAGCGCCGGGAGCCAGGACATCGGTCTTTGCGAAGCCAGCCAGCTCGACTGCAGCCTTTTCAATGCCGTTGGCCTTGTCGTAATCGGTGTAGGGAGACTGGAAGTAGACCTGCACGGTCTCCTTGCCGGAATAGGTCTTGCCGGAGTTGGTCACGGTCAGGCTGATGTCAAAGGCATCGTCAGACTCGGTGACATTGAAGTTGCTGTAGGTGAAATCGGTGTAGCTGTCGCCGTAGCCGAACGGATAAGCAACCGTCTTGGCCCAGTCATAGTCGCCCGCGTTCGCAGTGCCCATGACCACGTCCTCGTAACGGGTCTCAAAGTAACGGTAGCCCAGGTAGATGCCCTCCTGGTAGACGCTGTACATGCCCTGCACGTCGGCACCCTCGGTCAGCAGGTTGTACTCTGCCGCGTTGGGGTAAGCCTGGGTGTAGAAGTTGTACATGGCGGGGTTTGCCATGTTGTCGTACAGGTAGGTATCGACCAGAGAGCCGGAGGGGGTCACCGCGCCGGACAGCAGCTGTGCCACGCCGTTGATACCGGTCTGGCCCACGTCGCCGATCCACATGGCAGCGTCGATGCCGTAATCCTCACCGCAGATCTCGGGGTTGAGGAAGTCCAGCTCGATGGCGTTGGAACTGTTGAGCAGGACGATGATGGACTTAAAGGTACCGTTGTCTTTCAGAGCCTTGAGGTTCTGCAGCAGCTCCAGCTCCTCCGCGGAGAGAGTCAGATAGTTGCCGTCACCCTCCTGGCCGGAGATCCAGCTGTCGTTGGTGCCATTCTCACCGCTGGGCAGGTCAGCACCCTCGCCGCCGGAACGGGAGAGGACCACGATGGCGGCATCGCCGTACTCGGCAAAGCTGCTCTCAGCGCTGGACAGAGCGCTCCAGGGAGCCTCGTTGACCGCATACTGGGTGTTCGCCTCCAGGGTATCGGAGATGGAAGCAGGGGTCATGCGGCTGTACTTGCTCATCATGGAGTCAGAGCTGTACAGGTTCCACAGGGTCTCGTTGACGGAGATGCCCTGGGACTCCAGAGCCTGCTTGAAGTTGGGAGCCTTGCTGGTATCGACAGAGCCGGAACCGGTACCGCCGTACATCAGGTCCACGGAACCGTGGCCGAACAGGCTGACCTTGGCGCCCTGTGCCAGAGGCAGGGCAGCGTTCTGGTTCTTCAGCAGGGTTGCGCCCTCGGCCTCGACCTGAGCGCACAGCTCAGCCTCATAAGCCTCACGCTCCGCATCGGAAGCAAAATCGGATTTGAAGTACTCCGTGTCCTCGGTGTTGCTGCTGTCGTGAATGATCTTATAGGTCGATGCATTCAGAGCAACGTTGATGGTGGTGGCGTACTGGTTTGCAATGATATTGCCAACGATGGCCGCAATCGTCAGGATCGCGGTGATGGCAGTCAGAGCAGACCATAAACCCACCTTGGATTTCTTGTTCTTCATGGGTTCTCCTCCTTTTTATTGATACAATAGCCGTCTTTGTGGGAAAGGCGGCGCTTGCCTTGGGGAATCCGCCCGGGCTTACACCCAGTTGGCGCTCTTGGACTTGGTCTTGACCAGCTTGTAGCCGGGGTTGGGGGTGTCCACCTTACGGAACGATGCCGTGTCGATGCACTCCCCTGCCACAGCCTGCAGCTTGACCTCGCCGTTCAGCGGCACTTTGAACGGAAAGACATGCTCGCCGGTCTGCTCCGCGATCTTCTGGCCGTCAGCAAACAGGGCAACGGTCTTCTGGTTGGAGTAGACCTTGACTTCGATCTCGCTGGCGGTGCGGTCCGTAAACCGCTTGGAGCAGATGTGGACGAACGCCTCATCGCTCCACCATGCCTTATAGAGGTAGAAGCTGTCTTTCTTGGTCTTCCGGTCAAACGTGACCAGACCTTTATGGTTCATGCCCGGCTCGCCGCCCTGGTCACGGGCGTCGGCTGCAAAATCGAACATGTTCCAAACGTGGGTGGACCACAGCCAGGGGTGACGGTCAAAGCACTTCAGCATATACTCGTGGTACTTGGCCTGATATTCCTCGGTGTGGTCGCCCCGGCGGGGGTGGGCACTGTGGAGGTTGGGCATGCCCTCGGCACCGTACTCGGAAAAGCCCAGCGGACGGTTGGGGTATACCAGATGGAAAAAGTCCATCCACAGGTCATTCAGGAACAGGCCCGGCACATACCAGCCCAGATACAGGTTCCAGCTGACAAGATCGGTGATGTGCGCCACCGGGTTGAAGGGGCCGCACATGGCGTAGCAGGCCAGCGTGGTCAGGCGGGTGGGGTCCATCTTGTGGCACAGGTCGTTGAGCATGCGGTGGTTGTCCAGCATGTCGGCCTTATCCTTGGTGGAAATGGTGATCTCATTGGAGACGCCCCAACAGACGATGCACGGATGGTTGTAGTTCTGGTAGATCAGCTCTTCCATCTGGTCGATGGTGTTCTGGCGGCCATTGGGCAGGTGCTCGGAGATATAGGGGATCTCAGCCCAGACCACCATGCCGTATTCATCGCACAGGTCGTAGAAGTACTGGTCGTGCTGGTAATGGGCCAGCCGGATGGTGTTGGCACCCAGCTCCCGGATGAGAGTCATATCCTCATCGTGCATCTCCCGGCTGATGGCATTGCCCAGACCCTTGCGGTCCTGATGGCGGGAGACGCCGTGGAGCGGGTAAGAGCGGCCATTGAGGAAGAAGCCTTTCTTGGGGTCTACCCGGAAACTCCGGACGCCCACGCGGGTGGAAACGGTGTCCACCACTTCCCCGCCCTGCTCGAGCTCCACCACGCAGGTGTAGAGGTAGGGGTCTTTCACGCCGTCCCACAGGTGGGGGTGTGCCAGCGTCATGGTGACGTCTTTGCCCTCGGCGGCGGCCACGGTGTTGCCCTCGGCGTCATTCAGGGTGACGCGGACGGTGCCCTCGCCCTCGAGGCGGGTCTCCACCCGGATGTCGGCGGTGTGATCCTTGCACAGGATGGGTGTCACTTTCACGCCGGTGTCGCCGTAATGGCCCAGTGCAATGTGATCTTGATTGACCACCAGCAGGCTCACGTCACGGTAGATGCCGCCGTAGAACGTGAAGTCGGCTTTCTGGGGGTAAACATGGTCGTTGACACTGTTGTCCACCTCCACGGTCAGGATGTTCTCCTCCCGCAGCAGGGTGGTGATGTTGGCGCGGAACGTGGAATAGCCGCCGTCGTGCACGCAGACCTCGGTGTCGTTCAAAACGACTTTTGCGCTGGCGTTCACGCCCTCGAACTGGAGCCACACCTGCTGGCTGACCTCCTCAAAGGCCGGAGCCGCAAAACTGGTGCGGTAGACGCAGGTGCCCCGCCAGTAATCGTTGCCGCCGTCCTGGCCGTCGATGGCGTTCCAGGTGTGGGGCAGGTCCACGGTGGTGGTGTTCCCCTCCGGGCCGATGAACTGCCAGTTTTTCATCAGTCGGACAATATTGCGCATAAGCCGTCTCCTTAAACTTGGTCGTATTTTCACGGGATTCATTCCGTTCGTTTTCGTTCGTCAGTATTTTATCAAAGCAAATATTTTTTGCAAGATGGTTGCGAAAAGTGGTCGTTTTGAGAGGATATTCGGTTTTTTGCTTCCAAATCCAAAGCAAAATCATTGTGCAACTTTCACAATCAGTTGTATCCAACAAACGTTGTGAAAATAAAAAGACCGGCAGGTGCATTCCAACACCTGTCGGCCTGTTTTGTTCCGTATTCCGTTTGTTTACCCCTGCTTCAGCGGGAAAATGATCTTGATGGCAAAAAAGCCGTTCTGCGTTTCCGTGGTCAGGGTGCCGCTGTATTTCTGCACGATGCGGCGGAGCACTTTCAGCTCGTAGGCCTCGGTACGGGTCGCGGCAGCCTCCGGCTCCCGAGCCGGGCTGATGACGTTGATGACGATAAAGCTCTGCCGCACGCAGACCAGCAGGTCGATGTTCCGCCGGGCCGGGTCGGGCGTCCGCACGGCTCCCTCTATGGCGTAGTCCAGCGCGTTGGCAAACAGGGCGTACAGGTCGCCGGGCTCAAAGCCCTGCAGACAGCTGCCGTTGGCCACTGCATTGAGCTGCACCCGCCGGGACTGGCAGAGCAGGGTCTTCTCGGTGAGCACCACGTCCAGCACCTCGTTGCCGGAGTTCGCCCCGGCGTCGTAGAGGCGGGCGGCGTTCTCCGCCTCCTCCAGCGTCTCCCGCGGCACCGCGTCCGGGGCCAGCTTGCGCAGGGCCGCGATCTGCACCCGCAGCTCGTGGCAGCGCTTGTTGATGATGTTCACGTTCTGCCGCGCCACCTGATACTGCTGGCGCTGCCGCTCGTAGAGCAGATTCAGTGTTTCCATCTCCTTTTGGAGGTCGGATTTTTTGAACAGTTCCGTCTGCAGATAGAGCAGCGTCAAAAAGTAAAGCTGCCCGATGAGGGTGGTGCCCACAACACTCATGGGCCAGTCCAGCGCCTGGGCACTGCTTAAAAGCGCCGCCTGCAGCATGAACATAATCCCCATAAAAAACGCGCTGGCCAGCTGCCGGGGCCCGATGTGGTACACGCCTTTGTCCGGGATCTTCCGGGCCAGTGTCCCGCAGATGACTCCATAGAACACCACACCCGTCAGTACCTGCAGCAGCTTGACCGGGATACTGTTCATATTCAGCGGATGGCTTTTCACCGCGCAGAGCAGCTCAAAGAGGTTCCAGCCCTCGTAAGCCGTCTGGGCCGTCAGCAGGCTCCACACCGCGCAGTAGAGGGCACTCTTTTTGTCGATCTCCACACAGGCATAGATCATGGCACCCAGCAGGATAAAAAAGCCGACGTACATTCCCAGCAGGGAGATCTGCAGCTGCACCAGCGAGTTGCTCTGGGCCATGGGGTCCAGCAGCCAGGTCAGGGCCATCAGGGACAGCAGCAGCTCCACAGCCCGGAGCCAGAACCGTTCCCGGTGCTTGAGCGGGTAGCAGAACGCCAGCGCCGCGCCCCACCGCAGCACCGCCCGAAAAAACACATGCCTGCCGACAACGATCACAGCACACCTCCCAGATAGGAGGCCACCGCCGTCATAAAGGCGGCTTTCTGGCGACGGCTGATCTCCAGGCGGGCGTCCCCCACCTGCACAAAATCATTTTCCACGCCCCGGACGTACTGCAAGTTGACCAGATAGCACTGGTTGCACCGGGCAAAGTGGTAGGCAGCCAACTGCTTTTCAGCCCCGGCCAGGCTCCCCCGCACCGCGTACTCCTGGGTGGCGGTGTGGTAGTAGAGCATCCGGTTGCGGGTCTCCAGATACAGGATATCGCCGGTGTCCAACAACTGCATCCCGCCGCCCGAAAGCTGCAGGGCCACCTGCCCACCCTTGCGGCGCTGCACCCGCTGGATGGCCCGGGAGAGCTTGGTGCAGAACGCCCCATAGCTGACCGGCTTGAGCACATAATCCAGCGCGTCCACCTCGTACCCCTTGATGGCGTACTGGGCCATGTTGGTCACGAACACCAGCACCACATCCGGGTCCACCGCACGGATGCGCTCCGCCGCCCCGAAGCCGCTCAGCCGGGGCATTTCCACATCCAGAAAAATGATGTCATACCCGGGCTGGTACCCCTCAGCAATGACGGCCCCGTCCGCAAAGGGTTCCACTTCCGCCTGCAGGCCCTGTTCCCCGGCGTACTGCCGGATGAACTGGCACAGGCTCTCCCGCACCTCGGTCTGGTCTTCCACCACCGCGATCTTCAGCACGGCTGCTCCTCCTTTTCACACTTCCTGTTTTTCGGCTTACCGGTGTCCCTCCAGCCAGCGCAGCGCAAAGTAGCTGTACGCCGCGCTGCCCTCCCAGAGGACGCTGTCATCAAACCGGACTTTGGGGTGGTGCTGGCCGTAGCGGTAGCCCCGCTCCGGGCTGCCGCAGGCCAAAAACATGCTCACCGTGGGCACCTCATGGCTCACGAATGCAAAGTCCTCACTGCCGCCGCCAGGTTTTCCACCCGTGAGCGGGGCCATATCCATGGCACCCTTCCCCAGCAGGTCGGTCATATAGGTCATGGCATCCTGTGCCAGGGCCTTGTCCACCATCATGCAGGGGCAGTAGTCCGAGAACTCCACCTCCGCTGTGCAGCGGAACGTCTTTGCCACGCCCTCGGAAATCTCCGTCATCCGCTGCCGGATGAACGCCCCGGTCTTGTTGTCGGGGTCGGTGGTGCGGATGGTGCCCCACATCTCGGCGGTGTCCGGGATGACATTGGAAGCAGCTCCCGCCGCAAACCGCCCGGTGGTCAGCACGCCAAAATCATTCTGGGAGAGTTCCCGGGCGTTGATCTCCTGCAATGCAATGTGGATATGGGCCGCGGCCGTAATGGGGTCGATGCAGTTTTCCGGCATGGAACCATGGCCGCCTTTGCCGTGCACCACAATGTGGTATTGCTCACAGCTTGCCATGGTGATGCCGCCGCCCGGCACCAGCACCTCGCCCAGAGGCAGAGGCATCCCGGCCAGCACATGGAACATGACCGCCGCGTCCACTTTCGGGTTTTCCAGCAGGCCGTTGGAGATCATATCCGGGGAGCCCTGGAAAATCTCTTCGGCCGGCTGGAATTCCAGCTTGACGGTGCCTTCGATCTCCTCCTCGTGCTCTTTCAGCAGCTTTGCCGCACCCAGCATCATGGCCGTGTGCATATCGTGGCCGCAGCCGTGCATCTTGCCCGGCACCTCGGAGGCAAACACCTCTCCGGACTCCTCAAAGATGGGCAGGGCGTCCATATCGCCCCGGAGCAGGATGGTCTTGCCCGGGCGCTTTCCCCCGGCCAGCGCGAGGACACCCGCCCTGCCGCAGTCCTGCGGCGCATAGCCCATCTCGGTCAGGGCCTGCTTGACCAGCGCCTTGGTCTTGGGCAGGTCAAAGCCCACCTCCGGGTTGCGGTGGATCGTCCGCCGCCATTTCTGCAGCTGAGGCTGCAGGGTCTTCGCTTCATCCAGCAATTCATTCGGCTTCATCATCCAAACATCGCTCCTTTGCAAAACGCCCTCTCAGGCAGCTGAGAGGGCGGATGATCTTCTGTTACTCCTGCGTGTTACCAGCTCCGTCCGGATGGTACTGTGCACAGGTGCACTTTTTCCATTTGAGGCCGCTGCCGCAGGGGCAGGGGTCGTTCCGGCCGATCTTGATGACCCGCACCGGCTGGCCCTTGGGGGCACCCTTGACACCGGGAGCACCGTTGCCGGGCACAAAGCCCTCTCCGGTAGGCTTGGCCACCTGCTCCCGCTTGGGAGCGGCACCGGCTTTCCGCACCTCGATGGTCAGCAGCATCTTGATGCTGGACTCCCGGATGGAATCCACCATCTGGTCGAACATGTCAAAGCCCTCGATGCGGTACTCCACCACGGGATCCTTCTGGCCGTAGCCGCGCAGGGAAATGCCCTGACGCAGCTGATCCATGTTGTCGATGTGATCCATCCACATCCGGTCCACGCACTTGAGCAGGCAGATGCGCTCCAGCTCACGCATGACCGGTGCGCCGTACCGCACCTCCTTGGCCTGCAGGATCTGCATTCCGCGGTCATAGAGCAGATCGGCGATGCCCTTCTGGGAGAGGCTGTCGTAATCGGCCACAGTGTAGTGGAAGTCGGCATCGGTGGTCAGCCAGCCCTGATAGTGGCGGCGCAGCGCACCAAAATCCCACTCGTCCTTCACATCGCCGGAAAGGAACTGGGCGCAGCTGGAATCGATGTTCTCCCGCAGCATCTTGTGCATCTCGGTGCTGATGTCCTCGCCGTCCAGCACCTTGCGGCGCTGCCCGTAGATGATCTCGCGCTGCTGGTTCATCACGTCGTCGTACTTCAGCACGTTCTTGC
>ERZ1034626.795-NODE-795-length-22425-cov-47.804560_pt1 | contig 22425 bp, 24 predicted proteins | sample MGYA00520652_ERZ1034626 | MGnify/ENA primary metagenome ERZ1034626 (study PRJEB33766, sample SAMN09781765) | gut metagenome | biome: gut microbiome | host: Homo sapiens | place: Madagascar | study: EMG produced TPA metagenomics assembly of the PRJNA485056 data... | reverse complement strand
TGGATGGCAACTGGAGCCGTGCCCGTACGGATTAGAACCGCTACTCACTTTTCGTCAGAAAATTCCCACCGGGAGACCTTACATCGAGGAAGGATGTCCCGTCCGCCGTGGGCGTTCGTGGGGTTTACGGCAACCCTACGTTACGAGCCATGCCCCCAATTCATAAATGTGTCGCAAAAGGCGCTCCACATTTATTTCATTGACGGCTGTCGCCCGGATGACTTTGCTGTCTTCCCAGGCGATATAAAGCGATATATCAAAGCAAAAAAGGCATACTCACGTATGCCTTTTCTAATAATCCGTTATAATTAACCGTTGATTTGAGCGGCAACTTCTGCTGCGAAGTCCTCGTTCTTCTTCTCCATGCCTTCGCCAACTTCGAAACGAACAATCTTAGCGATGGTCAGAGCCTTATTAACGCTCTCTAAATACTTAGCTACGGTCTGCTTGCCGTCCTCAGCCTTAACATAGGTCTGATCTAACAGGCAGATCTCCTTCAGCTGCTTGGATACACGACCGTCTGCCAGACCCTTGAAGATCTTATCAGATACGATAGCGTCCTTGTCAGCCATAGCCAGCTCAGCCAGAGCAGCAGCTGCTTCCTTGGAGAGGAAGTTGAACAGGTAGTTCATGTTGCTCTTCTTCTCTTCGTAGATAGCCTTATCCTCATCGCTCCATGCGGAACTATTCATAGCCTTATCGATCAGCTTGTTCAGGATAGGCTTGGGCAGAGATGCAGGATCGTTCAGAGCTGCGTCAACAGTGATCTCCTGTAGCTTAGCCAGTTCTTCTGCGGAAATATCATTTCTGCTGATGTAGGTAGGATTCATAGCTGCTACCTGCATAGCGATGTTGGTCAGCGCTTCTCTTGCTGCGTCATCGGATGCACCGTTAGCTGCAACGATAACACCGATACGTCCGCCACCGTGAATGTAGGATACTGCTACATCTCCGGATACCTTCTCGAAACGACGGATGGACAGCTTCTCACCGATAGTAGCGGTCTTCTCTACCAGAGCTTCCTTAACGGTTGCACCTTCGAAAGGAGCAGCCAACAGTGCCTCGATATCTTCGCCATCCTTGCCACCCTGTAAATCAGATGCCAGAGCAGCTGCATTAACAGCCTCTACAAAAGAAGTAAAGGTCTCGTTCTTTGCAACGAAGTCGGTTTCAGAGTTAACTTCGATAACGCAGGCGGTCTTGCCGTCTGCGGAGATTGCTGCACGTGCAACGCCTTCTGCTGCGATACGGCTTGCCTTCTTCTCAGCTTTAGCCTGTCCGTTCTTTCTCAGGAACTCAACAGCTGCGTCCATATCTCCATTTGTCTCGTTCAGAGCCTTCTTACAATCCATCATACCAGCGCCGGTCATTTCACGGAGCTCTTTTACCATAGATGCGGTAATTGCCATTTTTTTATCCTCTCTTCTTAATTAATATATTATCCTCAAGAACCCAGACCGTAATGACAGGCATCGCAATCTGGGTTCCTATGCTTCTCTTATGGAATCGGATTATTCAGCGTCAGCTGCAACCTCTTCGATATCCTCTGCTTCGGTAGCTACATCAGCATCGCTGTATACAGCCTCGCCCTGCTTAGCTTCGATGACAGCGTCAGCCATCTTGGAAACGATCAGCTTAACGGCTCTGATCGCATCATCGTTACCGGGGATGATGTAATCCAGCTCTTCGGGATCACAGTTGGTATCGCCGATACCGATCAGAGTGATGCCCAGTGCATGAGCCTCCTGTACACAAATTCTTTCCTTCTTAGGATCTACAACAAAGATAGCATCGGGAACTCTGGTCATGTTCTTGATACCGCCCAGGTTCTTCTCCAGCTTCTCCCATTCTTTCTTTAACTGAATAACTTCCTTCTTAGGCAGTACATCGAAAGTACCGTCCTGAGACATGGTCTCGATTGCGTGCAGTCTTGCGATACGGGACTGGATGGTTCTGAAGTTGGTCAGCATACCACCTAACCATCTCTCGTTTACATAGTACATACCGCAACGCTCAGCCTCAACCTTTACAGCGTCCTGTGCCTGCTTCTTGGTACCAACGAACAGAATGGTGCCGCCCTGTGCAGCGATCTCAGATACTGCCTTGTAAGCCTCATCAACCTTAACTACAGACTTCTGCAGATCGATGATGTGGATACCGTTTCTCTCGGTGAAGATGTAAGGAGCCATCTTAGGGTTCCATCTTCTGGTCTGATGTCCAAAATGAACACCTGCTTCAAGTAACTGTTTCATAGAAATAACGCTCATGTCTTTACCTCCGTTTGGTTAAAATCTTCCGCTTTTCTTTTCTGCCGGGACGCGTTAAGAACCCGGTTAGCTCTGACAAAGACTTCTGTAAAAACAGTAAGCACCATCGTCAAATCGAAAGGCGTGTTTTTTGTCACAACAGTGCGATTATAACATAGGAAAACCCCTGTGGCAAGGGGTTTTTAATGTTTTCCTGTGATTATTTTGGCAATTTCTTCTTCCGAAGTCCCGGGAGCTATTTCATAGATGCCGGGATTGATGCTGCGACTGTATCCGTTATTACATAAATAATTGTCAAATGCTTTCGCATTCTCCACCAGACCTGCCTCATAGAGCACTCTGCTGACACTTCCGGAATCGGAGCCTTTCTTAATAGTAATGGTTGTCTGTGACTGTTCCGGTGCTGTGATTAATTCAGGCTCTTCAGTTGCCTCAGGCTTTGTCGTCATTTCCGGCTCTGCGGTTACCTCAGGCTTTGTCGTCATTTCCGGCTCTGCGGTTGCCTCAGGCTCTATCGTTGTTTCAGGCTCTGCGGTTGCCTCACGCTCTGTCATTGTTTCAGACTCTTCTGTCACTTCCGGCTCCATCGTTGTCTGCGGCTGTGCACTGTTTTGTAGTGCCGCCAGGGTCAGTTCGCTGCTGTCCACCATCCCCAGCTCCGAAGCCCTCTCTCTGATCTGCTCATCTGTCAGTGTCTGCGCCTCTTGTCCTTGTCTACCGGAAAAACTGATTCCTAAAATCAGTGCTGTTACAGCCATTCCTATCCCGAGACCGCGCAGATAATATTTTAACTTCATTATTGTATTTCTCCGTCCTTATCCTTGCTTCGCACGATTCTTATCAGGCCTTGTACAGGTCGATCACAAGCTTTACCTCTCCGACACCCAGTCCCAGTTCTTTGGCAATTGCCACTGTGGATTTGCCCTGTTTGTGCATTTCAAGGATCTTCTCGTTATTGTTCTGTCCCTCCTGCACCGTCTCTCCCATAAATCCGATCTCTGGAGAATTCTCCGGCTGTATAAGAGTTTCTGTCTGGGAAGCATCCGCTGCTTTCTCCTCCGCCACCGTCCCGGCGGTCTTATCTGTGGCGGTCTTCTCTGCGACTGCTTTATTTTCCGCCGTTTTATTCTCCAGCGTTTTATTTTCCGCCGCTTTGACCGCTTTATCCATTTTGGATACGGTGTCCTTGATATTTGCATGCTTGCTGTTCAGCATATCATATAAGAACATTGCTTCTTCATGATTTTTATGAATCTCCTGTAATACCGTGTCGGAATATTCATTAACTGCCATGATCTTCTCATTGGTCAGACGTTCCAGAGCGCGTTCTGCTTTCTCTATCGCGTCCTCAGAGGTCTCTTCCATTTTGTCCTGCATTTTACTGCGGACGTTATTCATTTCCTCTTCCACCAGACCGTGGATCTCTTCTTTTGCTGCTTTTTGATCGATTCCTGTGTTTTTTTCCCCGCCAAGCGGCAAAAAGAAACTTCCTGTAAATATTATGACTCCCGCAATCAGCAGGACGATCTCCAAAATACCCATGTTACTTGTTTTTCCTTTGCATTGTCAGATCTTAATATCAAATCCCTGATGCTCTTTTTTCACCACAACACCATCTTCCGGCTGCTTTTTGCGGCGTTTGCCGCCGTTGCCCGCATACTCGTTATTTCCCTTTTCTTTGGCGTCGTATTGTCCGGTGTACCAGTCCGCATTGTCACTGCTGTGCACCTCTTTGGTGAGCTGCTCTGTGTGCTTCTGCGTCTGCTGTCCCAGAGTCATCTGTTGGAATGCCCCCTTGTTGTCTTCATTCTGCTTCATCACAGTATAATCCTGTGTCCGGGGGATCGAAGCAATCTCTAAAGAGCCAAATGCCATATCTATGCCTCTTTTCTGTGAACTCTTACAGGGGAGTGGACTTCACATCACCGTCAATACGTTCAAAACGACAATAATGATAAGTGCTCTTCACCTGCATGGAAGAGTCTCCGATAATGATCGTAGTGCCGGGATATACCTCTCCTTTTACCAATACCATTGCTCTGTCCTGGGGATTGAATTCCAGCTGCAGCTCCTGCATTCGGCGGTTCTTCTCTTCCAGACTCTTTTTCTGTGTCTCCAATATAGCTGCAGAGTTCCGGATATAATTGATCTGATCCGGTGTAAAACAGACCCCTTTGCTCTTTTTTTCCGCAAAGCTGGTCAGAATCGGCTGAATGCCCCGGATGGTTTTAACAATCTCGGAGACTTCCTTCTGAAGTCTCATATATTCTGCCTTTTTCTCGGGATCCACACCTACTTCCACCACCGTAGGTGCACCCAGGGTCGCTCCTAAGGTCTTCACTTCGATCTTCTGTCCGGCACGTACATGTCCGCCGGTGATGAATCCTCTCTTACCGGTTACCTGAATCTCCGTAGATGCCGTCACATTGCTGTGCAGGATGGATTCGGTACTGACATATCCTCCGGCTGTTGCTGTGGAATTCTCCAAAAACTTCGCCACAATATTGCCGCCGGCTTTCAATATTCCCTTGGACATGCCGTTCATGCCTCTTGCAATGATAATGTTGCCGCCGGCCTCGATATGCGCGCCTTCCACGACACCGCTGATGATCACGTTGCCACCCGCCCGGATGACAAAATTGGATGACACATTGCCCCTGACCTGTACACTTCCTTCAAAATCAATATTACCGGTAGACAGATCCACATTTTCCACTTCGTAGACATCGGATACAAAAACCTTGCCTTCTACCAGGGATACATGTCCGTCTACCATGGAAGTGATCCTCCTGCGGTCTTCGGAGATCTCAATGTTATGGCCAAATTCCAGATGCGCCTTTTTCACCTGTCTCGGCTTTATCTTAGTGCCCTGTACCGTGGTCCCGTACTCACCCTCATCCTCCGGGATGATTTCCGCCAAAAGCTGCCCCTTCTTGCAAGGGTTGATCATATTCAGGTGGAAATAGTCCACCGTTCCGTCATCTTTTAAGGTTGGTCTGGCATGAACATCGGTGTTGAAATAATACTTAATATATGCGTCCGTTCCGTGTCTGGGTTCTTTTCCTTTTGCCACCACCAGATCTGTGCAATAGATTCCCTCAGACATAAAGTGATCCTGCAGAACACTCATCTGGATTCCATAGACTATGTTCCGGAATCTCAGATCTTTGATCACACCGTCCATAGTCGCTCTTTTCCCGGTTTGTGATGCAGGATAAAAGCGTAAGGTGACCTGCATGTTATCCTCAGCGACTTCGATACTGTAGGTCTCCTCCAGTTCCGGGCAATCTTTTCTCTCTAAAAAGCAGACAGTATCTTCACCGTCTAAAATTGCTTTTTTGATCACCACGGGATCGTAAGGCACCGATTCTCTGTCCAGGTATAAGAGAACCTCCTGAAGGTTTATGCCACTGCCCCCGTCCTTTGGCTGTACGAGCCGCAGTCCATAGCCTCCAGGGGCTTTTACTATCTGAAAATATCCGTTCTGCATATGCCTTTCCTCTGCCTTTCCTTCCTGCATTCTGTGCAGATCAATCAGGTTCTATAAAAGTCCCATGTAGTTCCCCATTTTGGTCTTCATCTTCTGTAAAGCACGGGTATGCAGCTGTGATACCCTCGATTCCGATACTTCCAGAATATTACTGATCTCTTTCAGCGTAAGATCCTCATAATAATATAAAGTAACTACTTTTTTCTCTTTTTCTGTCAAAAGCTCCAGTGCTTCTCCGAGTACTTTGGTCAGTTCTTCTTTTTCTATGCTCTCTTCCGGACTGTCAAATCGTGCCGTCGTATGTCTGCTGTAATCCTGTGAGACATCACTGCCCTGTTCCATGTATTCGTTTAAGGATACTAACCCTGTGACTTTCATCTGGGACTGCCAATCCAGGTATTCCTCGGAGGATATTCCCAATCCCTGTGCTATATCTTCGTCTGTTGCAGTGCGTCCGGTAGTCTGCTCCACTTCCTTGATGACAGCATCGATTTTTTTCTGCCGCTGTCTGATCGTCCGAGGGATCCAGTCCATTTTTCGGATCTGGTCAAGAATCGCGCCCCGGATGCGCAGACTGGCATAGGTCTCGAACTTTACTTCCTTCATACAATCGAACTTGTCGATAGCATCGATCAGTCCAAAGATACCATAACTTACCAGATCTTCATAATCTACGTTGTATCCCAGGTACATACTCAGTCTTCCGGCTACCACTTTCACGAGCGGAGCATATTCCAGTATCAGCTGTTCCCTGGTCTCCGGTCGCTTATTAGCAGCATATTCTTCTAATAACCTTTTCTTACCGGTTTCATCCATTCGATTCGCTTACACCCTTCTGCCCTGCGTCTTCTTCCGTCGCAGCTGCTTCTTCCGCCTTCGCTTCCTGCTCCTGCTTTTCCTTCTCCTCGTTCTGTCTGTCAAATCGGTCCAACAACAGACGAATCGCACTTCCCAGGCAATAGAATAAAAGCATCACCGCAAAAAGCGCCACCAGGCTTGCCAGCACTGAGTATGATCTTACTAATGTAATGATACAGGTGCATGCACCCGCGATCAGCATCAGAAGCAATGGCATGTTCTTTCTGTTCATAATCTTCTTCCCATCTAAACCCTGTCAGATCACCGATTCATCTCTTCCCACAGCACGGATATGAAATTCTCCGGTCTCAGGATAGAAGGTTACGGTTCTTCCGTAGTTTTTACCTGTATCTTCCGCAAGAATGGGGATACTGATCTCTTTCAGCTTTTTCTTGACCGCTTCTACGTTGCGTTCCCCCACCTGCATCATATCGTTACGTCCCTGGAATGTGAACATGGTGGCGCCGCCGGCGATCTTGGCAACCATTCTTGCTTTCCTCGCACCGAGCTTTTCCATCTGCCTGACCAGTTCGTCGATTCCTGTATCTGCAAATTTTGCGATATTCTGGTTACTGTTGCGGATCGTAGTGCTGTCCGGCAGCATAATATGTGCCAGGCCGCCTATTTTCGTCACCGGATCGCGGATTGCTATTCCCACGCAGGATCCGAGTCCCAAAGTAGTCACTCCGTCAGGACTTACGCAGGTCTTCAGATCCGCCATTCCTACTTTAATTATCTCGCTCATTCTGCTCCCCTTCTTCTGCTTCTGCCTTCCTTATTCCACCGATATTCCCAAAGATGACAGGATCTTGGGATAGGATTCAATATCAGGAACCAGAATGAAATAACCGTCAATCTCTACCTCATCATAGAACTGTGACTGAATGAGTAAAATCTTATCTCCCAATGTTCCGAATTCAATGGCGGGCACACTTAAGATCGCACCTGCCATATCCAGAGTCAGAGAGGGAGGAGTTGGGATGATCGTCAGATTCGTCAGCATAGACAGGGAATTCAGATAGGCACCTGTAATAATGTTGCCGATCTCCTTCATGGCAGAAAATTCAATCTCCGAAAATCCATCCTGCTGTACCATGTCCCCCATAATCTTATGGAGAAGATGTTTTGCACTGTTCTGCTCTACCAAAAACATCATGCTGCCGGTAATGTCACCTTCTACTCCTAAGAATACTCCGACCATTACCTGCTCTTCTCCGCCCATCATGGCTCCTACTTCGTTAAAATCCAAAAGTTTTACCTGCGGTACTTTCATGTCCACCTTGCAGTTAAGCATCTGGGAGAGTGCTGTCATAGCGTTGCCCGCTCCAATGTTGCCGATTTCCTTTAAAACATCCAGATATGTTTCCGAAACTTTTTCTAAACTCAGGTCTCCCATGGATCCATCTCCTTTATGCATTTTCCTCCAGTGTAATGGAATTCAGATCCAGTAAAGAGATCAGCTCCCCATTGTGTTTACCGACACCCGTGATGAAGCTTTTCTTGATTTCGCCGGTATTCTGAGACATTTTTTCAATCTGACTGGTGCCGAGAGTAACAACCTCCTTCACTTCGTCAACAATAATTCCTACGCTTCCCTGCTGTTCCTGCTTCAAAATAATGATTCTGGTAGCACGGGTCATTTCATCTGCCTCCAGTCCCATTTTCAGTCGAAGGCTCATAACGGGCAATACTTCTCCGCGGAGATTGATCACGCCCTTCAGATATGCAGGCACTTTGGGAACTCTGGTGATATGCTGCATTCTTACAATATTATCGATATAGCGGATATCAATGCCGTACTGTTCGTCTCCGAGACGGATCACAATATACTGGAAAAATTCCTCCTCAACCTTACGCTCGTCTCCGGCTTTTAATGTTTCTCTCATGCTAAGTTCTTCCATAACTGTCATCTCCCTCCTTACAGTAATGCATTGGCATCCAGGATCAGTGCTACCTCACCGTCTCCGAGGATCGTTGCGCCACTGATGAATTTGCACTGCTTGATGTATTTTCCAAGAGACTTGATAACGATCTCCTGCTGTCCGATCAGTTCGTCGATGACAAGACCTGCCATCTTGTCGCCCTTCTTGACGATAACAACGATCAGGTTGTCCTCCGGGGATCTTGTACTCTCGACATCCAGCACTTCTGTCAGACGGATCAGAGGGATTACAGTTCCTCTTAAATTGATGACCTCTTTATTCTCTACCAACTTGATGTCCTTCGGGGAGATATCTTCAATTGTCTGGATAGATCCCAGAGAGATTGCATACTTTTCTCCGCCTACGACTACCATCAGAGCCTGTATGATCGCAAGGGTTAACGGCAGACGGATCGTCCAGGTACTTCCCTCGCCCCACTTGGATTTCACTTCCACTTCACCGCTTAAGGATTCGATCTTGGACTTCACGACATCCAGTCCCACACCTCTTCCGGACACATCGGTTACCTTCTCGGAAGTAGAGAAGCCTGGCAGGAACAGCAGATTGATAATATCCTTCTCCGGCATGTTGGCTGCCTGCTCTGCGGTTACCAGATTGCGCTCGATTGCTTTATTCTTAACAGCTTCCACGTCAATACCGTTACCATCATCTCTTACTTCGATGACTACGTTATTGCCATCCTGATATGCATCCAGGAAAATAGATCCCTGCTCGGGCTTTCCACGCTGTGCACGCACTTCTGCGGACTCCAGACCATGATCGGCGGAGTTACGGAGCAGATGCATCAGGGGATCTCCGATCTCATCCACCACGGTACGATCCAGTTCAGTCTCTTCACCGGTCATATACAGTTCCATCTTCTTATCCAGCTTTTTGGACAGATCGCGGATCATTCTGGGGAACTTCACAACAACACTCTCAATAGGTACCATTCGTACCTTCATCACGGATTCGTGGAGATTCGTGGTAACATTCTCCAGGTATTCAATCTGCTCATTGAAAGCAGTATTGTTGCCATGGTCGCTGCTGGATGCCGATACCAGAGAGTTCTTTGCAATGATCAGTTCACTTACCAGATTCATCAGGGAATCCAGTTTTTCAATATCCACACGTACGGTACGGTTCACTACCGGCTTATTTGCAGGCTTCTTCTCCGGAGCCTTGGCTGCAGCCGCAGGTTTTTTCTCTTCCTTCTTAGGCTCTGCCTTGACTTCCGCTACGACTTCCTTTTTCTCCTCTACGGGTTCGGCTGTCTCTTCTTCGGAATGATAATTCTTCGTCTTCTCCAGCTCCAGAACACCACCGGTTACCTGTGCAATCTCGGATACGCTCTCGGCTGCCTTGATGATTTCATCCAGAGAATAATCGGATAATACGATCAGAGTGAAATCCTTATCGAATTTCTCATCTTCCACATCCTGTGCGCTGGGCATGGATACGATGATCTCACCTTTTTCTTCCACTGCCTTGAATACCAGAAAAGCTCTTGCTGCCTTCAGTATGCAGGTCTCCTGTACCACCACGTTGATTCCGTATACATTTTTGCCCTGCTTCATAGCTTCTCTGATCACACGGATCTGGCTGTCATCAAAAGCAATGTCATTCCATTTTTCAGTACCTTCTGTGCCGGCTTCCGCTGTGGGAGCTGCAGCTGCGGGTGCCTCTTCCTTTGCTGCGGGTGCTTCGGTCTTGCCGTCGTTTAAGATATCGTTCAGTGCTTTGATGAGGTTCTCGTTGTCATTGGTTCCCTCATCAGAGGTCTCCTGAATATTATTCTTGTATTCCTCCAAAGCATCCAGGCACTGGAACAATACATCGATCATCTCCGGCTTTACTTTAATGTTGCCGTTACGTACTTCCGAGAACACATTTTCCATATCATGAGTCAGATTCTGCATGCGCTTGTAACCCATAGTTCCCGCCATTCCTTTCAGGGAATGTGCCGCACGGAATATCTCATTGATATTGTCCATGTTCTCAGGGTCTGACTCCAGTTCCAGAATCTGTGTGTTCAGGTTCTGCAGATGTTCATTTGTTTCATCCAGAAAAATTTCAAGATATTGGCTTACGTCCATCTCTTCCTCCATTCTGCCTGCCACGGTATCGCCGAAAGCGGCATATATTGCTTACTTACTTACTCCTACATGAAGTATGATCTCCTGGGCTATCTGGTCTAAGGGTACTACCTGATCGGCAAGCCCTGCCTGGATTATACTTTTAGGCATTCCAAATACTACACTGGTATCCTGATCCTGAGCGATCACATATGTCTTCCCGGAAGATTTTAATTTGCTGATTCCTTCCGTTCCGTCTGCTCCCATGCCCGTCATTACGGCACATACTACCGTATCAAAACGGCTGTTTTGCAATGATTCATACATATAATTGGCACAGGGTCTGACACCCTCTCTGTAAGGTTCCTCCGACAAATGCAGGGTATGTCGTCCTGCCGGAGAAGTGACGACATTCAGGTGTTTACCGCCCATAGCGATATAGACCCATCCCTTTTTCAGTTCTTCTCCCTCTGCTGCTTCCTTTACATGAAGCTGACTTAAATTGTCCAGTCTCTCTGCCAGGGATGCTGTAAATCCCACCGGCATGTGCTGTACGACTAACACCGGTGCATCTAAATTGGCCGGTAGAAGAGGGATCACGGACTGAAGCGATTTCGGACCTCCCGTGGAGCTTGCGATCGCTACGATCTTGCTGCCGGACACACTGACCGGATGATGATTGATGATCTTCATCATCTCTTTTACGGTGCCCTTCTCTTCGGAAAGCTTCTCCTCCGCAGCAAATGTCGGCAGCTTACTGTTTGCTACCACATTCAGTGTTTGCAGGAACTCTCTTCGGAAATTCTCGCCCCGGCAGTCCACTGCACTGTCCGGTTTATGTACAAAATCCAGTGCTCCCAGTTCCAGAGCATCCAGAGTGGTTCTGGCTCCTTCCTTTGTGTCGGTACTCGCCATCATCACTCGTGCCGGAATCTTGTATTTCCGCAGTTCCTGTAACAACTGCAATCCGTTCATTCGCGGCATATTTACATCCAGGACTACCGCATCATAGCTGTTTCTGCTCAACAGATCAAAGGCTTCCAATCCGTCTTTTGCTCTGTCAGTCACCTGGAATCTTATGTCTGAATCTATTATATCACACAGCACTCTTCTCATAAGTGCAGAGTCATCTACAAGCAGTATTTTTTTCGGCATTAATTCATTCTCTCCTTTTTGCGGCTCTTACGCTCTTCTTCAAATATAAAACGTATGATCTCTTCCCGGATATTCACATCCAGATTGTAGTACTGGACTCTGTGTTCAAAGGTTCCCTTTCTTTTCTCCAGTTCCCGTACCGCCAGCACCTTACCTACCACATCGTATTTTTTTCTCTCACCGTCCTTCGTGAGCAAATGATAACTGCACAGGATCAGGCTGCCCGGTTCGTATCTCTGCGTTGACATGAACCGTAACCCACCACCGCTGATATCTACGATAATACTATGCTTTAAGGGAAGTCCCGGCTGCAATTCATAGGGAGAGTTCTTCTCCAGTGCCTCAATCTCTTCCTCCTCCAGATTTCTGGCACACATGTCCAGAGCACAGCTGAAACGGTAATATTCTCTTCGCTGATATTTTCTGAGATTGCTGGTCAGCTCCATGACCAACACGTAGACATTGTTGCTCTTATAACGGTCCACTATTCTGGCAAAACACTGATACAGGCTGTTCTCCTCAAAAAACACCATATCATATTCGCTCTCCACCGGCAGAAGGATCAGTCTGGTCTGTTCCATTGGCATGGAAATCTCCAGTGTATCCTCCGATAGGATCTGCAGTACACGGCTCTGGTAAACCTTTGTCGTATATTCGGCTCCGGATTCTCCCAATCCATGTTCCAGCGCCCGAAGCTCTACTTTAGAACCTTCTTCCACAAATCTGGACAACATAATTTTGTACCTCTCTTATCTGGACTGTTTTGCAGCTCCGTTTCTGGTTCCTATAATATGTGAGAAAAAAGCTGCCATTCCGCGTCTTTTCTGCTCCTCCTGTGTCTTGTCGCACAGTCTTCGCGCGATCCGCTCATATGCCTGACTGGATTTTGCCCCGGGGTTCTGTATAGATACCGGTACCTGCTGCATTACCGCCTGCACGACCTGCGGATCCTGCGGCACACATCCCAGATATTCCATAGGAGTCTTCAGGTATCTGGTGACTACCGCATTCAGTTTATCGAACAGTATCTGTCCTTCCTTCACATTATCCACCCGGTTGGCTACCATTTTGACCTTGGTATAATCTTTCTCGAACCTCGGATGTCTGTACAGAGCCTTCAGCAACGAATAAGAGTCTGTGATAGAAGTCGGTTCCGGTGTGGTCACCAGAAGTACTTCTCCGCTGGCTACTAAAAATTCCAGCACACTTTCCGAGATTCCTGCACCGGTATCCACAATGATCACATCTGTTATGGCATCCAACTCGGCCAGATTCTGTATGATGCAGGTCAGCGCATCCCGCCCCAGGTTCGACATGCCGGCGATTCCCGAGCCACCGGAGATAAAGCCTACCTCCATGGGACCCCAGGTAATGATGTCACTGATGCTCTTGCCCTCATAGACCAGATCACACAGATTGTGCTTCGGTACCGCTCCGAACATGATCTCAATGTTAGCCAGTCCGAAGTCCGCATCCAGAATGATCACTCGTTTCCCCATTTTACGAAATTGAATTGCCAGATTGATGGACATATTGGATTTTCCGACACCTCCCTTGCCGGAGGTGACGGTAATGACTCTTGCAGTAGGTCGTATCTGCTGATTTGCTTTAATGATCCTTAACTGTTCCGCCTGATCCATTTTTCCGCGCCTTTCTGTAAAAGCTTATTCCTTTCCGCCAAGGATCTGCTTTACTGTCTTCTGTGGATTGAATGCTTCCATATCGTCCGGAACATTCTGTCCGCAGGTCACATAAGCGATCGGCGCATCGGTATAAAGCTTCATATTCAGCAGATTCCCCACTGCCTCTGTTTCATCCAACTTGGTAAAGATCAACTCAAAGTCTGCGATCTTACCGTAACAATCCGCGATCTTCTGAAGATCCCTGTATTTGGTAGTTGCACTTAAAACCAAAAATACCTGATAACTTTCCGGTCTCTTCAGTGTTGCCACCATTTCCTTCATTTTCTCCAGTTGATCCGTATTCTGATGTGATCTCCCCGCTGTATCTATAAAAATATAATCACAGTCCCAATAATCCTCCACCGCTGCCTGCAGCTCCTCCGGGGTATAGATGATCCGAAACGGAGTCTCTAAAATATTTGCATAGGTTCTGAGCTGTTCCGCTGCAGCAATACGGTAAGTGTCTGCTGTCAAAAGTGCCACTTTCTTTTTCTCTTCCACACAATATCTACCGGCAAGCTTTGCTATGGTAGTCGTCTTGCCCACTCCCGTAGGTCCGATGAACAATACGATTCTGGGGCCTTCTTCCGAAGGAGTGATTCCTTCAGATCTTCCGAATTTGAGCACCATCTTCTGATAGATATTTGCCAACAGATAGTCAAATGGCAGATCTGCTTTTTTCGTCTTTGAAGCATCTTCCAGAATGCTGTTGACATACTTTTCATCCATTTCATTATCCAGCATCTTATTATACAGAAGTCTTATAAATTTATCCTGTTCAGGATTTTTCTCTTCTTCCTTTTTCTCCGCAGCAGCCATATCTTGGGTCTTATCCTCTTTTTCTTCGGCATCCGGTACATCCTGCGTCTTTGCGGATTCTTCTTTTTCGGACTGTCTGTTATTTAACTGGCTCTCTAGCAGCGTCTGTAAACTATCCAGCTTTTTTTCGATGTTCTCTGTGCTGTTTTTTGCTAACAGATTCTGTTGCTCCGTCCGGATCTCCTTATCCGCTGCTGTCCGGAGTATACTGCCGTATTGCGGTCTCGCCGGTGCTTCTTCCTCCAGTGCTGCGGTAACCTCTATCTGCTTCGGTAACAGGAAAGCAAACAATCCTTTCTTTTTTACCTCACGCACATTCATGATCACAAGGGTACTTCCCAGTTCCTTTTTCGCAGCCTCTGTGGCTTCCGCTTCTGTCTTCCCCGTAAATTTTTTGATTATCATACTACTCTCCATTCCGCAGACGGTTCCATTTTATTTTTCACACTATCCCTGGCTCCTGTGGCGGTTCACTGTACCTGTTCTCAGGCTGTAACCATTCCCACAGACTGTAATTCCACATTGGATTCCACTTCATTGTAGGATACCACGACCAGATCCGGATAGTAATCTTCCGTCAGTCGTTTAAAATACATTCTTACAATGGGAGATGTCATAATAATGGGAGTTTTCCCCATATTTTCCAGTTTTTTGATCTCCTCTCCCACCGCATTCAGGATGGCTTTGCTTCTGGCAGGATCCAGATTTAAGAAAGCTCCCGTCTCCGTCTGCTTCACGCTTCCCATCACCTCCTGCTCGATCTTCGGATCCAGCGTCAATACACTGGTAGTCTCATGAGAAGGAAAATATTTTGTGGAAATTGCTCTCTTCAGACTCTGTCTGACATACTCCGTAAGAATATCCGTATCTCTCGTCGTCGGTGCATAATCCGCCAATGTCTCTAAAATCGTCAGCAGATCTCGTATGGAAATACCCTCTTTTAAGAGATTCTGCAGTACTTTCTGAATTTCACCGAGCCCAAGCAGCTTCGGTACCAGTTCGTCCACCAGAGAAGGATTGTTCTCCTTGACGTTGTTGATCAGGTTCTGAACATCTTGTCTGGTTAGTAATTCTGCGATATGCTGGCGGATGATCTCCGTCAGATGCGTGGCAATAATGGAAGGTGGATCCACTACGGTGTAGCCCAGGCTCTCCGCACGCTCTCTCTGTCCCTCCGTGATCCAGATCGCCGGCAGATGAAAGGAGGGCTCAAAAGTAGGAATACCCGTGATCTCCTCTTCTACGTATCCGGGGTTCATCGCCATATAATGGTCAAACAGGATCTCGCCTTCGCTAACCTGAATTCCCTTAATCTTGATAATATACTGGTTCGGATTCAGCTGAATGTTATCACGCAGTCGGATGATCGGCACCACTGTACCAAGTTCCAATGCGATCTGTCTTCGTATCATAACAACACGGTCTAACAGGTCGCCCCCCTGATTAACATCCGCTAACGGAATGATACCGTAGCCGAATTCCAACTCGATAGGATCCACCTGCAACAGGCTGTTGACATTCTCCGGCTGCCTGATTTCTTCCGCCGCAGCCTCTTCACTGTCTACCTCCTGCTCAATCTTGGCTGTCTCGATAGTTCCCTCGATATTTCTGGCCACAATGATAAATACCAGTCCCAGTCCCACGAACAGGATCGTATTTAACTGTGTCACAAATCCAAGGATCGCCAGCATGGCTCCTACCAGATACAGCGCCTTCGGCACACCGAATAACTGGCTGACCAGTGTGGTTCCGAAATCTGCGTCCTTACTTCCTTTGGTCACCAGGATACCGGTGGACAGAGAGATCAACAGTGAGGGGATCTGGCTCACCAGACCGTCACCGATGGTGAGGATCGCGTATTTATTCAGAGCTGCGGTGATATCCATGCCCTGTCTCGTCACTCCCATGACAATACCGCCCACGATATTGATGGTTGTGATCAGAAGACCCGCTACTGCGTCTCCTTTTACGTATTTCACGGCACCATCCATGGAACCGAAAAAGCTTGCTTCCTCCTGGATCTTCTCTCTGCGTCTCTTTGCTTCCGCATCCGTGATTGCTCCTGTATTCAGATCGGCATCGATTGCCATCTGTTTACCGGGCATGGCATCCAGGGTAAATCTCGCCGTTACCTCGGATACACGTTCAGAACCTTTATTGATGACCATGAACTGGATCAGGATCAGAATAATGAAGATAATAACACCGATGACCAGGTCACCGCCGCCTACGAACTCACCGAAAGTCTCCACGACATTACCCGCATTACCGTCTCGTAAGATCAGACGGGTAGAGGATGTGTTCAGCGCAATACGGAAGATCGTGGTGAACAGAAGCATTGTCGGGAAAAAAGACATATCCAGTACTTCCTTGCTGAACATTGTGGCAAATAATACAGTCAGCGCAATGGAAATATTGATAGCCAGCAGAATATCCAGAAGCCAGGAAGGAATCGGCACAATAAACATGATGATCGCCGCCATAATGTAGAGTGCTACCCCCACATCCGCTTTTTTTATTTTCATCTGTGCCTTACCTCCTTTCTGTCTGTGTGTTTTCTAATCTTAATATTTTTCTATACTTTTCCCTGCAGATGATATACAAATGCCAGAACCTCCGCCACCGCCTGATATAATTCCGGCGGCACAGCCTGTCCCACATCCACATTTGCATACAGCATTCTCGCAAGTGGTTTATTCTCTACTATTTCAATCTTATGCTCTCTGGCAATCTCTTTGATCTTAGCTGCCAGATTGTCCGCACCTTTGGCGATCACAATAGGGGCCTCCGCCACCTCGGGATCGTATTTGATAGCAACCGCATAATGGGTGGGGTTGGTGATGACCACATCCGCCTGGGGAAGGTTCTGCATCATTCTCCGCTGGGAGACTTCCCGCATCTTCTGCCGGATACGTCCTTTGACCTGCGGGTCACCTTCCTGCTGTTTATATTCTTCTTTAATCTCCTGTTTGGTCATCCGCATGTCCTTACTGAACTTGTACTTCTGATAGATGAAGTCCGCCGCAGCAATGATCATGTAGATCAAGGAGATCCGGATACCTAGGTCTGTCACTGTCTCGCCGATCAGAGCGATCGCCTGGGTCAGATCCATGTCATATAAGGTATACAGTATCGGCCATTTGTCCTTCAGGTAATTATAGCATATGTATATGATCAGTCCAATCCTCAGCAAAGATTTGATCAGCTCCACCACGGAATTGACGGAAAAGATCCTCTTGAATCCGGAAACCGGACTCAGTTTGGAGAATTTGGGCTGCATCGGTTTGCCCGTGGGATGCCATCCCACCTGCACCACATCGCTTAAAAAGGCTACCGCAAAACCTATCAGTAATATCGGTGCCATAATGATCACCGATTCCAGCATCATATCGCGAAATGCAATATTTGCATCCGTCTGTGGCATATTTCCGTGCCAGAAGGTTACGACTTCCGGAATCTTTTCATAAATCGCGGAAAACACATTTATGAACTGGTAGCCCATGTGTCCCACCCATAGTTTCAATACCAGAAACACAGCAAGGAGTCCCAGTCCGTTGGCGATCTCACGGCTTTTTGCTACCTGACCTTCTTTTCTGGCATCTGTCAGCTTTTTCTCGGTAGCAGGTTCTGTTTTCTCTCCGCCCTGTCCCTCTGCGGCAAAGAATTGCAGATTGTATTCTAAGCTCACATCATACCTCCGATAAAGGACACCACCATCTTCTTCATCTCCTGATAGACAAAATCCGCTGCTCCCGGCAGCATTCCCGCTGTCAGAAACATTGCTGACAGTCCCGTCAGCACTTTCAGCTGAATGCCGACTGCGAACATGTTCATCTGCGGCGATACTTTCGCCAGTACACCTAAGATCGCATTCAGTAATAATGTTGCACAAAAAATCGGCAATACAATGCGAAAGCCGATCATGATATAGTCATTCATAAATTCGATCATGGACTGTAACAGACTGTCTGCGTGGAACACCACGCCGTTCACCGGGATCAGCACAAAGCTGTCTGCCAGTGCCCCGAACAGGTAACGGTACATTCCGGAAGCGATCAGCATCAGCATAAATGAATACTGATACAGTACACCGGTAATACTGGTGCTCTCTCTGGTCGCCGGATCCATCAGTGTCGCCATGGAAAGTCCTGTCTCCATATCCGCGATCGAACCGGCAAAATTAACGATCGCCATACAGATATTTGCGCCAAAGCCGATCAACAGACCGGCGATTGCCTCTTTCATAACAATCACGGCATATTCCATTACCGTGTCAAACACCACTGCATCCACCGGTGTCAGTGTCTCATAGAGCAGAATTGCCGTAAATGTGCTGATACCGATCCGTATTCTGGCAGGTGTATCATTCATTCCGAAATAGGGAGCGATATACACGAAGCAGGATACCCGGACAAAAATCAGTAGAAAATATTCAAGATCGTATATGGAAAACGAAAAATCTATCATGTAGTCATCCCATCACCTGTGTACATACTGGCTGAAGCTTGACCAGAGCTGCACGGTGTATTCCACCATGATATTCATCATCCAGCTTCCCAACAGGACAAGTGTCAGAAATATTGCAATGATCTTGGGTACAAATGTCAGTGTCTGTTCCTGAATGGATGTCACTGTCTGGAAAATACTGATGACCAGACCAACGATCAATGACACTAAAAGCACAGGAAGGGATACCTTGATGATCACATATAACGCATTATTTGTCATTTCCGATACTGCATCAATCGTCATAACAAAACCTCATCTCCCGGTTAATAATAGAATGTCTGCACCAGCTGTCCTATGATCAGTGCCCAGCCGTCAGCGAGAACAAATAACAGTATCTTGAAGGGCATGGAGATCGTCGTAGGCGGCAGCATCATCATACCCATGCTCATCAACGTGGATGCAACTACCATATCGATCACGATAAAAGGAATATAGATCATAAATCCGATCCAGAACGCAGTCCGAAGCTCACTGATCATAAAGCTGGGAACCAACACGGAATTGGGAATGTCATCCAGTGTTCCATCCCACTTAAGTCCTGCAATATCCATAAACAGCTCTACATCTTTCACCTGTGTCTGGGGATACATAAATTCCCGCAAAGGTGCCATACCTTTTTCCAAAGCTTCACTCTGATCTATTGTACCTTCCTCAAAAGGCTGTATCGCTTCTTCATTGATTCTGGTAATGGTAGGTTCCATAATGAAAAAAGTCAGGATCAGCGCCAGCCCGATCAGAATCTGGTTCGGTGGTGCCGTCTGCGTGTTCAGGGCAGATCTGGTAAAATGCAATACAATAATGATCCTCGTAAAAGAGGTCATCATGATGATGATCGTAGGAGCCAGTGCGATCAATGTCAGGGTGATAAGAATCCGCAGTGCTCCGTTGATCTGTCCGTTACCGTTATTGTAAGTAATGCTGACCGTGTTCGCAGTGTTCAGACTTCCCACCTCTTCCGGTGTGGTAGCCGTTCCTGCCGGATTGATCACGGTAGATACCTCGGTATCCCCCGTCAGATGACGTTCTGTCGCATGTACCTTCACCGGGGTGCAAATACACAATATGCCCACCGTGACCAGCAGGCATACCATATAAATAGTCATCTTTAATTTTCTGTCGGAATCAAAATCAATGATCTTTCTCTTCATTCTCTTTCTTCGCCGCACGTTCCAATATCTCCCGGAAGCCGGAAGTATTTTCCAATGTTGACATATCCTTTAGTTGTTCTGCGGGAATCTCTCCCAGAGTCGTCACAGCATCCTTGCAGACCGCAACAGCAAAATAAGTCTCTCCCACCCGGATCAACTGAATGTATTTATTGTTGGCGATCCGGGCGGTCTCTCTTACTTCAATATTGCTTTCCACTCCCTGTTTTTTCTGGTATCCTGCGATCCATTTTGTCACCCATGCGGTTAACGCCAGTACTGCCACGAAGATCAGCAGTACTGTAATAAACTGGGCATAACTGTCTGCTTTTCCGGTGAGTATGATCATTAACCCACTACCTTTTTCACTGCTTCGATAACACGTTCTGCCTGGAACGGTTTTACGATGAAGTCTTTGGCACCTGCCTGTATGGACTCGATAACCATCGCCTGCTGACCCATTGCAGAACACATGATCACCTTAGCACCTCCGTCGATCTTCTTGATCTCTTTCAGTGCCTGGATGCCGTCCATCTCCGGCATGGTAATATCCATAAGTACCAGGTCGGGATTTACTTCCTTGAACTTCTCCACAGCCTTCAGTCCGTTCTCTGCTTCTCCGGCAACATTATATCCGTTTTTGGTCAGGATGTCCTTGATCATCATCCTCATGAATGCTGCATCATCACAGATTAAAATATTCTTAGCCATTAATTTTTCCTCCGTTTATTTGGTCTATTCTCTGCTTATTTTATGATCTCCGTAATTCTTACGCCAAAGCTCTCTTCGATCACAACCACTTCGCCCTTGGCTACGAACTTGCCATTCACCAATACATCGATCGGTTCTCCGGCGATACGGTCGAGCTCTATGATCGTTCCCGGCGAGAAGTCCAGAATATCAGATATGGACTTTGTCGTCCTTCCGAGCTCTACGGTTACCTCCAAAGGTACATCTTTGATCAGGCCAATGTTCTCCTGCCCCGTCATTCCCGTATTATCATTGGAAAAGCTCTGGAACTGCGCGGGCTGTACATTCACATTCTGTACATTCTGTCCAGGCATTCCCATCATGCCCATCTGATTCATCATGCCCATGCCATTCATGTTGCCCATTTGGTTCATGCCCATCTGGTTCATTCCCATCTGACTCATGTTCATGCCGCCCATTTGGTTCATACCGTTCATACCCATAGGGGTGCTGCCCATCTGGTTCATTCCCATGTTACCCATAGGATTCATGCCCATCTGGTTCATACCGTTCATATTCATGGAACCCTGCTGTCCCATGCTGTCCATACCAGGCTGAGTCATATGATCTGTTGTGCCTGCCATAGCAGCACTACCCTGCATATTTTGTTCGGATGCACTGTCCTTCACCTGTGTGGGCTGCTCTTCCGCTGTTCCATCCAGGCTGCTCATCTGGGTATTGATAAATGTCTCTACTAACTTTTTTGCAAAGTCAATCGGGTACAGCTGCATAATAGTACTGTCCACCAGATCATCGATCTGCATCCGGAACGCGATTTTTACAAAAGTGCCACCAAGGAACGGAGAGATTTCTTTGCCGTCCTTTACTTCCGTCAGATCGAAAAGAGACGACTCAGGCGGGCTGATATCAATGACTGTCTGCAGCAGTGTGGAAAGTGAAGTTGCCGCAGATCCCATCATCTGATTCATGGCTTCAGAGATCGCACTCAGATGCAGTTCTCCCAGTTCTCCGTCTGTATTGGTGCCGTCACCGCCCATCATCAGATCAGTGATCACCTTTACATCATGTTCCTTCAGCACCAGAATATTGGTGCCATCCAGTCCCTGGGTATATTTGATCTGAATAAATACACAGGGCTTTTCGTAACTATCCAGCAAGGTATTCCATGTAGCCAGTGTAACCACCGGTGTGGTAATATTTACTTTGCGGTTAACCAACGAATATAATGTAGTGGCGGAAGAACCCATACTGATATTGGCGACTTCACCGATGGCATCCTTCTCCACATCAGTCAGTACCTCTCCGTCTCCGATTGTCGGTTTCGTGTCTGTCACATATCCGTTGTCATTATTGTCAGCCGTGCTGCTCTCCGGTGCAGGCGCCGCCGTGTCACTGCCATCCGCAGTGTCCGACAGATCCATGCCTTGCAGCAGGGCATTTATCTCATCCTGAGATAACATCCCATCCATCGTTACTCCTCCTCTCTGATCACCGATGTGATCTGAACAGCATACGAGTCTCTCTCCGTGCCGGGCAATGCCGTGAACTTCCTGATATTACCTACATACACATCCATGTCGGCATCGACTCTGGAATCCAGTCTGATACAGTCGCCCACCTGCAGATTTAGGAAATCATTCACCGAGATCGTGCTCTTACCCAGCACGGCCTTAATGGGAACATCCACTCTGCGGATCATGGACTCAATGTAATCCTCGTAGTGTTCATCATGATTCTCCTGCATTGTGGAGAACCAGTATTTGGTGTTCAGTTTATCCATCACATCTTCCAG
>ERZ1034626.793-NODE-793-length-22492-cov-22.123947_pt1 | contig 22492 bp, 13 predicted proteins | sample MGYA00520652_ERZ1034626 | MGnify/ENA primary metagenome ERZ1034626 (study PRJEB33766, sample SAMN09781765) | gut metagenome | biome: gut microbiome | host: Homo sapiens | place: Madagascar | study: EMG produced TPA metagenomics assembly of the PRJNA485056 data... | reverse complement strand
CTATTTCAAAAACAATTACCATCAATAATGACATTCCTAAATGCAATGTCACACTTACGGTATATATTTTCTTTTTATCGCCTTCAGCCCCTGCACCTTCTGCATAATTTATATATCGTTGAGTTGTTTGTGCCAAAGCTGAGTTGAGAAAACCCAACATACCAATAGCTCCACCAATAATGGCAAATATACCGAAATCAGATACTCCAAGAGCATTAAGAATCAAGCGTGTTGAATATAAAGATACAAACATGGAGAAGGCCATATTTGCATATAGATAACCGCTATTCTTTATTATTCTATTTGCTGTATTAGACATATTGTATTTCTATCCATTGTTATTAATCTCTTCTAAAAATATCTCTTGTATAAACCTTATCTTTTACATCGTCCAAACAAGCATCATACCTGTTAGCAATGATGGCATGGCTCTGTGTCTTGAAAGCATCCAGGTTGTTCACCACCTTGCTTCCGAAGAATGTAGTGCCGTCTTCGAGGGTTGGCTCATAGATGATGACCTCAGCTCCCTTTGCCTTGATACGCTTCATAATGCCCTGAATGGCAGACTGGCGGAAGTTGTCGCTGTTTGATTTCATTGTCAAGCGATAAACGCCTATGACGCAGTTGTGCTCCTTTGTCGCATCAAAGCTGTTGTCTTCGGCATAGCTATAATAGCCAGCCTTCTTTAGAACGGCATCGGCGATATAGTCTTTGCGTGTGCGGTTGCTCTCAACGATAGCCTCTATCAGGTTCTCTGGCACATCGGCATAGTTTGCCAAGAGCTGCTTGGTGTCCTTGGGCAAGCAATAGCCACCATAGCCGAAGCTTGGGTTGTTATAGTGGGTACCGATACGCGGATCGAGACCAACACCATCAATAATAGCCTTGGTATCAAGTCCTTTCACTTCGGCGTATGTGTCGAGCTCGTTGAAGTAGCTAACTCGAAGAGCAAGGTATGTGTTAGCGAAGAGTTTAACAGCCTCTGCTTCCTTCATGCCCATGAACAAGGTGTCAATGTTCTCCTTGATAGCACCTTCCTGCAAGAGAGCTGCAAAGGTTTTGGCTGCTTCTTTCATCTTCTCTACGTCAGTCACAGCTTTTATTGCCTCGTTTTCTTCGGCAAACTCAGGTCGGTCAATAAGCTTGGGATAGCCTACAATGATGCGACTGGGGTAGAGGTTGTCGTAGAGAGCCTTGCTCTCACGAAGAAACTCCGGTGAGAAGAGGAGGTTGAACTGTTTAACTCCTTTTTTAGCGTATTTCAAATAGAGGCTACGGGTGTAGCCTACAGGGATGGTACTCTTGATAACCATCACGGCATCGGGGTTCACCTCAAGTACCAGGTCGATAACCTCCTCTACATGTGTAGTATCGAAGTAGTTCTTTATGGGGTCGTAGTTGGTTGGTGCAGCAATCACCACAAAGTCGGCATCCTTATAAGCCGCCTTGCCATCAAGAGTTGCATTAAGGTAGAGTTCCTTCTCTGCCAAATATTTCTCTATATAATCGTCCTGTATAGGGGAAATACGATTGTTAAGTTTATCCACCTTTTCAGGGATTACATCCACTGCTGTAACATGATGGTGCTGAGACAGCAATGTTGCTATACTCAGACCTACGTAGCCTGTACCGGCTACGGCTATTTTTATATCATTGAAGTTGTTCATTGTCTTTTTACTTATTTACTAAATTCCTTTATTCTCTGTTCCTCCTTCAGTTCGCAGACCAAAAGCAGCCCGTGCTTTTCGGCTATGATGTAGCCATCCAAGCCTTGAACCACGACCTCGCTTTCGTCGGCTGCATGGACCACGCAGTTCTTACATTCATACAAGCGGATGTCCTTGCCTACCTTGGCGTTGCCGTCTTCGTCCTGCGGGAGGAGGGTGCGGAGGCTGCCCCAGCTGCCTAAGTCGCTCCATCCGAACTCGGCGGGGAGGGTGTAGATATCTTTCGACTTCTCCATTACGGCATAGTCGATGCTGATCTTGTCGCAGGTGGGGAAGAGTCGGCCTACGACCTCTTTTTCTTTGTCGGTGTAGAAAGACGGTACCATCTCGTCCATGATGGCTGCAAGCTTGGGTTGGAAGGTGCGGATGGCTCGGCTAATGGTGTCGATGTTCCACACGAAGATGCCGGCATTCCAATAGTAGTTGCCAGCTGAGAGGTACTGCTCGGCAGTGGTGAGGTCGGGCTTTTCCTTGAAGGCTTCCACCTTATATATCTCGTCTACGTCCGTGAGGTCGGCTGTGGCGATGTAGCCATAGCCTGTTTCGGGGCGACTCGGCTTGATGCCGATGGTCACAATGGCTTCTTTGTCGGATGTATAGCTTAATGCCTTGCTGAGAACACGCTGATATTCTGTTGTGTTTATGACCAGGGCATCGGAGGGGGTTACAACGATGTTGGCATTGGGATACTGCTTCTGGATTTTCCAGCAAGCGTAGGCGATGCAGGGGGCTGTGTTGCGTGCCTCTGGCTCGGCGAGGATGTTATCTGTGGGCATGTCAGGAATCTGCTCCTTGACAATGCTGATGTATTTCTCGTTGGTGACCACCCACATGTTTTCGACAGGACAGATTGGCTTCAATCTATCTACCGTCAATTGAATGAGCGAACGTCCCACCCCCATCACGTCTATAAACTGCTTGGGATACTCGGGAGTGGATATAGGCCAGAAACGGCTGCCTACGCCGCCTGCCATAATGATGATTTGTATGTCGTTCAATTTGTTTATCATTAATTGTTGCATGGAGAAATGGGGATTAGTCTAAAAAATCACATCTCGAATTGAGCAGAACTACTATAGATACCTTTTTCATATATTATTATTATTTAAGCCTTCGTTTCTTTAACGATGGTACAATATTAACCTTGCAGTTGTAAAGAATATAGGGTTTCTGAGATTTCTTTTGAGGTTTCTTCTGAGGATCCTTCTGAGCTTTTTGTTTTTTCAGCCTTGATTGTAACTCAGAGTTTTCCTTTTGCAATTTCTCTAAAGCTATTGTCAACTGCTCATTTTTCTCCAATAATTCTGTGTTTTTATCCCCATCTTTTTCTTCTTCAACAATAGGAATTATCTCAGAAGGAATTCTGGGCAATCCCTGCCTATGGACATACAATCCATATTTCTGTGTTATATGTGTAATAAAAGGAGGAAGAATTCTACCTATACGTTTGTCTTTTATATCTTTAAAATCATGAATTTTAATATTCTTAAAACGAAATTCTATAAAGTCAGAATTAACAGGACCAACAATCGCAGTATTAGATTGTTCAATAAAATTACCACACTGACTATTGAATTTTTTTATAATATCATTAGGTTCTAAAATTGTTCCTCTAATTAAATACACTTCGTTTTTTTTATTGCGTCCAACACAATCACACATAGGACGTATGTTAAGATAATAAATATTTTGATCAAATGCATATAAATCACCAGTGGAAGAAGTCTCCCTTAAATTTGCATTGTTGATAAAACGCTGCTTATTAAGGATTTCTGCCAATGCAACAGAATCACAAGTCATATCTAAATCCAGTATTTGAGAATCGAAAACAACAGGCTGTATTCTTGAAAGGATATTCTGGTTTATTAAACTCGACAATTCTTCTGATGGATCCACACCATCTTTAACATATGATTTCCATAAAATACTAGGCCAATTAATTGACGATTGACTTAAATCTAAGGCCATAGAATTAACCGCGGCAAAGTATATCTCTTTCCATTTTTGAACAACGTATATTGATGGTACAGTTTTCAACCACTTATATACAAGATCAAACATTATACATTTTCCATTTCCGTCAAACAATTCATCCTTGGATTTTATAAAGATTGGTAGACTTTCAGCAGCATCATCTTTAAGTACATTCTCTGCAATCAACCTATTTCTTATATAGTCAACAGAATTGTTACTAAATATAAAAATAGGAATAACAACAGATTCTATATTTTTTTAATGAAATTGATGTTATTAGAGATAGTTCTTTCTTTCAGAGTACTAGATATTATCGGCAGACCTGAATCATCGTTTACTTCACCCAAATCCCAATCCAACAATAAGTATTTTACATTCAACCATGTTTTTGCGTCAAAATCATCTGGTAATTTATCATACTTAATCAAGGGAAGATGCTTCTTATTTTCAATATAATCAACTACTTGTATGATTTTATCACCATATTTTTCACCATTAAACACATGATCATCTATTACAACACCAACGCCATCAAATAATTTTTCATCATCCATATCATTCATCTTTTACAAATGAAACAATAAAGTTTGCGCCTTTTAGTAACTGGTCATCTTTTAAATCTGAGACCTCTATAGAATAGCCGTTTCTTTCCAACAATTTTCTTGATATATATAGTCCAAGACCTCTACCATCTTCTCCCTTCCCAGAATAAAAGGCCTCAAATATATATGGAATATCTTCCTTTTTAATACCAGGACCATTATCTGAAAAAAGCATTGCACAACGATTGCCATCTAAAGTGATCTCAATTTGCCGGTCTGAAAATTTGTCGGTAATCAACCAATAAACTGAATTGTCAAGCAAATTAATAAGAACTTGCAGAATATCAGCATCTGTGCATTTTGCTACAAGAGGAGGTCCTATCTTATTGACTTTACAAGATATAGAGTTTTCCTTTAATGTACGTTTATATATAGCCAACACTTTATCCACATAATCGTTAATTCTGAGTTGTCTTCTACGTTGTTTTGACGATGTAAACAAAAGTTGCATATCTTTCATCTGGCTCTTGACAAAAGAAAAAATTCCGAATAATTTCTGTAATTCGTCTGCGAATTTTGATGTGTCGATTGAACCATACATACTATCGGAAACCAAAGCCTGAAGTTGATCAAGTCCCTTATTCATGAGCATCATCATATCATGGCTTGCTGTTTCTACAGAAAGACCTACAGCTGCCAATGCTTCTGTGCGATTTGCTCTCGCATCAAGATACTTATACTCAGTTATATACTCCTTTTCAAGTTGAGCAATGAGCTTTGAGGCTTGTTTGTCATTTTTAAAATACTCTTTTATCTTCTTTAACTCATTGTTTACTTGCTGCTTATTTGCCTTATCTATAGTTTGTTTTTGCTTGCTATCATCAAGATAACGCTTGTAGTCAATGACGCGCAAGTATGACAGGAAAGAACTTATAATAGCTATAAAATCAGACGTATAGTTATCTTCTTCAATAAGTCCTTCTCTATTCGTTTTATCTTTAAGATGTGGATTTTTTTCTTTAGAAATTTGAATTCGTCCGACTAACTGGTCATTACTAAAAAAAGCACCTGCACTGATTGTTCCACGTCCCATATCGACCTGAAGCCAATCGTCTGTTGGATCACCATATGGCATAACTCTTACACCATCTCTTAAGAGATAAACCCTATGTTGTTTTATTATTTTTTTTGCTTCATCCACCAAGGCATATCTTGATGGTAGTTTTGCATTGAAATCAAAAATATAAAAGTCGAAATCAAAATCACCAAAATCAGAGATGTCCCTATATTTTTTCGTTTCTTTATCAAAAAAAGCATTTTTAAAAACCTTTAGACCACGAATTTCTGATGAATTGCAATCTAACACCTTTTCCACTCCATTCTGACAATATTTGAACACACTATTTATAGAATCATAATGTCCTCCTTTAATTTGGAAAACACTCTCATTATCAATTAAATTTGCAAGAGTTATTTCGCTTGATGACTTGAAAGACATTGACTCATTATTGACATAAACTCCTATAATGAAATCGTTAGTGTTCTTTTCTTTAATTACTTCATTGAAGAAATCGCCAAATTGAATAAAACCCTTTGCTACAGATGCAATTTTCGCTTTATTCCATTTGCCATGGAGTTCAGTTATCTCCAATCTTGTACCATGAGAATTATTCGAACCATCAAATATATGATTACAAACAGAAACAGATCTTTCTATGAATTCTTTAGGGCTTGAAACGTTCAATTCAAAAGACAATTCATCCAAATACATGTTTTTCCCATCCTCATCTAAGCTAGCATAATCTTCTCCATAAGATGAAAAATCCAATAGAATAGAATATTCTTCAGAGGTATTTAAGGGACGGGTTGTCATTTTTATTTTATGACCTAATTTCAGCATTGCATAACGTCCAATACCCTTCTCTCCCTGAACAATACGTCCTTTGTTTTTAGTGCGTCTGACAACTCCATCATTAGAAAATTTATTTGGTGTCGCAGGACTCATCCATGCTGTTTCAATAATGTCCTTGGTCATACCTTCTCCATTATCTTCAATTACAATTTTTGAATCTGCACGAGTACTTCCATCTGAATTAAAATTCTCAAATGACAATGATACCCAATCAGCGTCAGCATCATAAGAATTTTTAATTAATTCAAGGACTGCAATCTGCTCATTCTTTATAAGCTGATCACCTAACATAGTTAACAACCGAGCATATGGTCGTATACTTAATTTTGTTTTCATTTTTGAGCAAAGATTAGAAATTCTTCAGAATAGATTTTTCTACTATTTTTGTCGGATGTAAATTTTCCATTCTTATCTCTATAAGGTGTCAATATCTTGTTAGATATTTTTCGGCGTTTAATCTCAATGTCATGAAAATTTTCATCTAAAAGACATTGCGCTAAGTGTCTCGCGTTATCTATTTTGATGCCTTTGTATTCGGTATTACCTATCACAAAGAAACAGCCCCCACCATCTCGTAATAAACTACGAATTATATTTACAACGTTTTGAATATCGACATAGTATTGAGCAATAGAACGTGCTCTTCGCTTATCAACAGGAACAATCTGCTTAACAACAGATGATCCAACTTTATTTATTACTTTTAAATTATCATCTATACTTTGTGGATAATAAAAGCTTCCTATAGATCCTTTTCTAAAATGTTTATAATCAGGAGAATACCCCAAGCATAAGGTTGAAAGCTGATGCAAATCAGCGTATTCATATGAAGTTACATATGGAGGGCTTGTTATAACCATATCAACAAAAGGAGAAGTAACTTCCAAATTCAGAATGCTCTGGGTACTTATATCTATATGCAAGCCATTATTTATGTTACATTGTTCATTAGCCTTGATCATCATGTTTACATGTGCTTCAAATGCCTTCCACACATTTTTTGGTCTTTTCTTTGGGTCTATCTGTGGCTTAATGGACTTTGTTAGCCATCTTGAACAGGATTTTAATATTGCAGAATAGGCACAATAAAAAAAGTTCCGATACTCTTCAGTATCTACTTTTATATTAATTGCATTAAGTAATTTGAATAAATCTGTTCTTTGTTGTTCCTCAAACCAATACACGATTCTCTCATTTTTAGAGAAATTGTTACATAAACTATTATCTGCTATTTCAAAATTTTCTTTAATTAAGTTGAAATATTCGATTATTTTTAGCTTGTCATATTTCCTACATTTGGTTTTAGCAATTAACGTAGCAATCGGATTTATATCAACACCAAAGAAATTCCTATTATTAACCATTGCTTCATAGGCAACAGTTCCACAACCACAGAAAATATCAGCTATAGTTTCTACTTTTAGCCCTTTATTCTCTGCATATTGTAATGCTTTAGTTGCTATAAATGGAGGAAATTTTGCAGGGTATGCATGAATATTATGCATCAAAGACGCTTTCTGATCTCCAACAGTCCATGAAGCATCTATTGGGAGTTCATCTATATTAGCGGTTAAAATATTATTTTGATTGATAAACATACATTAATTTGTTTCTATTTTAATACTCTACTTTGGGGCACAGCCTATAACATAAAACGTACAGTTCTTACCAGGGTGATTAAATTGGATACATTTATAACTTGAAAAGTATACATTAATAGTAATCAATTGGTTAGTACTCAATTTAGGGCATAGCCCTTTGTATAGGCACTTGTACAAGTGCCTATACATTGAGATGTTAAAAATTTTACTTGTTTATTAACCATTTCATACATTTTACACACAAGTGATTTTCGGCTGCACTCGGCATAGCTCAAACATGTTTGGCTCTGCGCTCGTTTGCATGAAAATTCTTCGCTCGACAATCTGAAAGCAAGCTTTTATTGTTCTCACTTATCGAAAAAGTTTCATACTTTTTCTCGCCATGGCAAAGTTCAAGCAAGCTTGCTTTGCTCATGACTTATCGAAAAAGTTCCAAATCTTCGCTGCTGTACATAAATCAAATGTTTTTAGTTCGGCAGCAAAGATACTTCTTTCTAATTTAAGCCCTAATTTGAGTGCTTGCCGTTTTTTTTGAACAGAACTCAGTTCGTTGGTGTCCAGATTTTAGCGGGACACTAATGAGTTTATATCCAAAGTAATGATGCTTCTATCAGAAATATTCATTTATGTTTTTCTGATGTTCTTCATGAAATCATGATATTTTTGGAGCTCTTTGTGACTTTGCATCAAATTCAACATAATATCATCTGTTGTTATTTTGCTCTTTCCCCCAGACATCTCCTTTCTTACGATTACCATAAAATCCAAGAAAGGGGTAAAATAATCTTGCTGTTGGTCGTTAGTGCTTCTACAAAGAAACCTTGTAAAAGTTCTGAAAGCCTCATCTGAACCATATACGAAAAGGTCTTGTTTGACCTTCAGCATTACTTCAAATTTATCTGAAGATATGGGAGAAGTTTGTACTTTCCCTTGTTTATTCTCATTCATTATAGTGTAAAACAAGTTGACAGCATTATAATAAGCCTTGTATTTCTTGTCTGACACATAATTTTCCAATATCTTTCGCAACTCAGTCTGCATTTGCCATCTACAAGTAAACACAGCCGCTATGATTGCAGCTAAAGATGTTAATATAGGTGCTAACCATTCTGATGTTATTTCCATTGCTATTTTATTTTAGTAAATGCGCTATTTTGTACCTATTCAAACAATTTATCACTGTCACGTAATCGTTGCTTGATTCCATGCAAAGTTATATCTGCCCAATGCTCATAATTATTTTGTATCTTCTCTTTCTCTTCATTAGAAAAAGCTGAGTGTTCGATGTAATCTTTCATACATTCAATAGCAGTTTTCTTGAGAATGTCAAGATTAGAATTCTGAATCTTATCTGTAATAAGATGCTCTGTTATCTTGGCATAAAAATAACCTTCAATGTATGCTGAGCATATATCTTTGATTTCTAACATAATCATCTATAAATTTTATCATTACAGTCCCGTTAAAGTGAACTAATAGCTCTTTGAATGAACTGAAAGTTAGTATTCAATTTAGAGTATAGTCCTTTTGTATGGGTCCTTTTTGCAAGTGCATAGATATTGGGCGTTGAAAGATTGTTGTGCTATCTATTCTGCCACCTCAAAATCTTCCTGGTGCACGCCTCTGAGTGCGACGGCGCGGCCGGCGAAGTCGAAGACGAGTTGGCGGTTGCGGTCGATGCGGATGATGTAGCCTTCGTAGTCTTTGAAGGGACCGGTGAGGACGCGGAGCTTCACGTGGTCTTTGGCGAACTTCTCGATGGGGGCGTTGAGGAGGGTGACTTGCTCGGGGTGGGCTTTCAGTACGTTCATAAAGGGCTGCATGATGGTGTCGCGTATGGAGGCTGGACGCCCGTGACAACGGTCGTTCACTAAGTGGTACTGAGGAAAATATTGTGATAGGAACTTCTGGATGCTCTTCACGGTGCCTTGCAGAAAGACGAGGCCGCTGATGGTGGGCTTCACGATTTTCTTGACACCGCGTTGTGTCTCCGCATTTTTGTAGGCGTAGCTGGTGGCTTGGTGTATGAAGAAGGGTTGTTTAGTGGGGCGAGTGTTGTCGGCGTTGTATGCTTCAAGCCACTTCTGAAACGACTTTACCGCCATGTGATGTATGAACAGATAGCTCCAGGAGGTGGGCTGCTGAGCAACATCTTCATAATAGCTACTGTGTTTCGGTATGGGTATAGTTTCTACTCTCGGCGCCGATGGTTTGTCAGCCCCGATTATGTGAATGCCCTTTGGTAAGCGTTGGCTTACACTGGCTGTAGAAGGTGAATCTAAGCAATCCTGCGTCATCTTCGCCGTCTACTTTATGTCCTTGCACATCGCCATAGGTGGCGATAGCAAAAGCATAGTCATTACTAATTGCATGCAAAAAATATATTAGTAAGTCATATCTCAAAAGTTGCAAGAACTTTTATGAAATTCACACCTTGTGTTTGTTCTCCGTTAGGAGAGATATTTCTGCAAAGATAAGGGTTTTATTTGAATTATACACCTTATTTATAAAAAATATTCCGTCGGCTATCAATATTCGTCGACTCTGGTTGTTGTGTGTCTAAGTGTTGTTGGCAATCTGCTCTATGCACCATGCGAATGCTTCCGCTGTGCGCTCTGCTTCGGCACCGAAGTGTCCGCCTTCGTGCCAGCGCAGGGTGACGGCGGTGGGGGAGAGTTGCTGGCAGAGTAGGGTGTGCTCTGCACGCACGCAGTCGCCGATGCGCTTCATGCGCTGGTTGCGACAGTGCTCTTCGCGGTCGCCGAGGGAGAGGTGAATTGCGCTGGAGCGCGATTCGGAATGTTGAATGTTGAGTGTTGAATGTTGAATTGTTGCTTGTGGCGATAGGATGGGATGCGCAGCGGCATATTCGCCCCAACCGTTAATCCATAGCGAAGGTGAAGCGGCAGCTACGGCGGCGAAGGCATCGGTGTTGCGTGCAGCCCAAAGGGCGAAGAGTCCGCCGAGCGAGTAGCCGCCGATGATACAGGGCAGTGCGCCGAAACGCTCGCGAAGCCATGGCAGTAGGGTGCGCTCAATGAAGCGAAGCGTGTCGGGAGCGTGCCTGCCCACCTCTGCGTCGCGCGACACGGCATCGTCAGCCCACGGCATGAGCGCACGCGCCCACTCAACGCAGTCGAAGAAGACCATGGCGAAGCCTGTGGGGCTCGCCTGTGCAATAAGGTCGACTTCGCGTCGCACACCGTCGTTCTTTTCCTCGTGGCGTGCCGACGGCTGTATGAGCAGCACCTGTGGGTCGCCCACGACGAAGAGCTTGCAGGGTGTTTGGATGTTATGTTCTTCTGTGAAGATGGTGTTTGTGTTGGACATATGGTTGGAGTTTTTTATGGATTTGCAAAGTTAGTGTTTTTGTTGGATATATGGCTGCTTTTGATGGGTAAAATTAAATGGTTTGGTGGTTGGGTGTTTGGTTGGTTGGGTGTTTGGGTGGTTGGGTGTTTGGGTGGGCGTTAATTGATTGATGGAATGATTGGTTGGTGGGTGGTTGATTGCTTGGTTGGTGCAGCGGAGACCGCTGCACCCCCTATAAGGGCTGCGTGGATATGGCAAGATGCCATATCCTCCTACGGGCGGCGGACGGAATCTGATTGGGCGGCGGACGCGCAACGATGACAAAACATGTGGTGAAGAGCGACCAAACTGCGCCTGTATCTACAATAAACCGCACTAACACATTCAACAAACTGCGTCTGTATCTGCAACAAACTGCGCCTGCGTATATAATAAATTGCGGAATAGTACGTTATTAATAAACGTTAAGCACTTTGAGGGCTTAATGCTGACAACAAAACAACGAATAAAACGTACTGAGAAATGATTGATTACATAAAGGGCGAACTGGCAGAACTCACTCCGGCGCAAGCCATTGTTGAGGCTTACGGCGTGGGTTATGCGCTGAATATTTCGCTGAACACATACGAGGCGATACAGGGCAAGCAGAACGTGAAACTGTTTGTGCACGAGGCACTTGTCACTGGCGGTCGCGACGATAGTTACACATTCTTTGGCTTTGCGTCGAAGCAGGAGCGCGACCTCTACCGTCTGCTCATCACCGTGTCGGGTGTGGGAGCCAACACGGCGCGTATGATTCTCTCGTCGGCATCGCCGTCGGAGCTCTGCAACGCCATCTCTACGAGCAACGAGCGCGTACTGAAGAGTGTGAAGGGCATCGGTCTGAAGACCGCGCAGCGCATCATTGTCGACCTGAAGGACAAGATTCTCTCGCTGGGTATAGCGCAGGAGGTGTCTGCCGGCACGGCTGCCGACAGCACAATACCCGTCGATGTGCGCGACGAGGCGGTGGCTGCGCTCACGATGCTCGGCTTCTCGCCTGCGCCAACGGCTAAGGTGGTTACGGCGATACTCACCGACGATGCTACGCTGCCCGTTGAGCAGGTGGTGAAGTTGGCGTTGAAGCAGATTAAGTAAATAAGTTGGTGGCTGCGTGGCTACGGCAGGGATGCCGTAGCCTCCTATAGACAAGTAGATTTTGAATTTCACAAATATTATAAACCGATTTTTAAAGTGTAGGCTGCAGGAGCTTCGCTCGCTCGGCACGGTTCGCGTGTTTGTCGTCATAATGATTATGGCGGCTGTGGCATCGTATGCCATCACGCAGACACCGCAACGACCGCAGCGCAAGCTCTCCGTGCGCAAGACGCGCGACGCGGCTCCGCAGCGCGATGCTAATGCTGATGCCAATGCCGACCGTCCCGACACGCTCGCTATCAAAGCGCAGCCGAAGCTCGAGAACGAGGACTCGATACCCGACTCGCTGCTGCATCCGCGCTGGAAGATACAGCGCACGCTGCCCATAACGCTCGACGACCTCGACCAGAACGCAGCCGACCTGAAGCGTCCCGACAACCTGAAGCAGGACGTGGTGTACAACGACTCGCTCGACCGCTACATCATCGGCTCGAAGATATCCGACTCGTACATCAACGCCCCGTTCATGATGACGCAGGAGGAGTATCGCAAATGGAGCGAGCGACGCATGATGAACCAGTTCTTCCGCAAGAAGAACGACGAGATATACCAGGCTAAGGGCAAGGAGAAGTTCGACTTCACCGACATGCACTTCGACCTCGGACCGGCTGAGAAGATATTCGGACCGGGCGGTGTGCGCATCAAGACGCAGGGTACTGCCGAGCTGAAGTTCGGCGCCACGATGAAGAGCATCGACAACCCGTCGCTGCCCGTGCGCAACCGCAAGACCACCACGATGGACTTCGACGAGAAGATAAACGTGAGTCTTAACGGTCGTGTGGGCGACAAGGTGAACATGAACCTCAACTACAACACCGATGCTACGTTCGACTTCGACGCGCAGAGCCTCAAGTTGAAGTACGACGGCAAGGAGGACGAGATTGTGAAGCTCATCGAGGCTGGCAACGTGTCGTTCCCATCCAACTCGTCGCTCGTGCGCGGAGCTTCCTCGCTCTTCGGTCTGCGCACCGACCTGCAGTTTGGCAAGCTCAAGCTGCAGCTCGTAGCCTCGCAGAAGAAGTCGTCGTCGAAGTCGGTGTCGTCGAAGGGCGGCAAGCAGTTCACACCGTTCGAGATAGACGCAGCCAACTACGAAGAGAACCGCCACTTCTTCCTCGCGCAGTACTTCCACGACCGCTACGACGAGTCGATGCGCTCGCTGCCCAACCTCACATCGGGCATCACTATCAACCGCGTGGAGGTGTGGGTGACGAACAAGTCGGGCGTAACGTCGAATACACGTAACATCATCGCCCTCACCGACTTGGGCGAGAACAACCGCGTGTCGAACAATCTGTGGGGCATCACGGGTCAGCCCGTGCCTGCCAATGCTGCCAACTCGGAGTATGCAGCCATGACATCGCAGTACGCCGCCGCACGCGACATCGACCAGACCTCTACCGTGCTCGACGGAATAGCCGGTTTCGTGGGCGGATCCGACTACGAGAAGCTGGAGCGTGCGCGCCTGCTCAACTCGTCGGAGTACACCGTGAACAAGGCTTTAGGCTACATCTCGCTGAAGACATCGCTGCAGACCGACCAGGTGCTCGCTGTGGCTTACGAGTACACATACGGCGGCGTGACATACCAGGTGGGCGAGTTCGCCTCGGACATCACCGACTCGAACAAGGCGCTCTACGTGAAGGCACTGAAGAACACCAGCAACAACCCACATCAGGGCAACTGGGGCTTGATGATGAAGAACGTGTACTACCTCGCATCGTCGGTGGAGAAGGAGAAGTTCCGCTTGGATGTGAAGTTCCAGAGCGACACCGCCGGTGTCTACCTCACATACATACCCGAGCCACAGGTGAAGAACCAGACACTCATAAAGTTCCTCGGAGCCGACCGACTCGACAATAACAACAAGGCGCACCCCAACGGCTACTTCGACTACGTGGAGGGCTACACCGTGACGAACGGACGCGTGTTCTTCCCCGTAGCCGAACCGTTCGGCAGCTATATGTATGAGACGCTTCTGAAGAACGGTGTGGCGGCAGACAAGGCTGCGAAGTATGCCTTCACCGAGCTGTACGACTCTACGAAAATCGTGGCTAAGCAGATAGCCGAGAAGGACAAGTACGTGCTCATGGGACAGTTCCGCGGCACATCGGCTAACGTCATCTCGCTCGGCGCATACAACATTCCGCAAGGCTCGGTAGTGGTTACGGCAGGCGGCGTCACGCTCGCCGAAGGCACCGACTACTCGGTCGACTACTCGGGTGGCGAGGTGACCATCCTCAACCAGAGCATCATCGACGCCGGCACCGCCGTGAACGTGTCGCTCGAAAGCAATACCGACTACGGACAGGAGCGCAAGACGATGTTCGGTATGAACTGGGAGTACGACTTCTCGAAGGACTTCCAGCTCTCGGGTACGTTCCAACACCTCTCCGAACAGGCTCTCACCAACAAGGTGAACATGGGCTCGGAGCCGCTCAACAACACCATCTGGGGCTTGAACATCAACTGGAAGAAGCAGAGCCAGTGGCTCACGAACATGCTTGACAAGTTGCCCTTCCTGCATCTTACGCAGCCTTCGAGCATCTCGTTCTCAGGCGAGTTCGCGCAACTCATAGCCGGACAGAGCAGCGGCACGCAGGACAACGCCTCGTACATCGACGACTTCGAGAACACCAAGAACACCATCGACGTGTCTACACCTACGTCGTGGATAATCTCGTCGGTGCCGTCGATGTTCCCCGAGTCGGGCGACAAGTCTACGCTGCGCTCGGGCTTCAACCGCTCGCGCCTGGCGTGGTACACCATCGACCCGCTCTTCACACGCCGCTCTTCGTCGCTCACGCCGAGCCACATCAAGAGCGACCTCGACCAGCTGTCGAACCACTACGTGCGCGAGTTCTATGTGAGCGAGCTGTTCCCAGCCCGCGACCAGAGCGCATACAACGGCAACTCGTCGATGCTCAACATCCTTAACCTCGCTTACTACCCAAACGAGCGCGGCCCGTACAACTTCGACCCCGACCTCAACCCCGACGGCACACTCAACAATCCGCAGAAGCGTTGGGGCGGTATGATGCGTAAGCTCGACACCAACGACTTCGAGGCTGCCAACATCGAGTACATCGAGTTCTGGATGCTCGACCCGTTCATCTATACACGCGAGCAGGGCGTGGCTGCCGACTACGGTGGCGACTTCTACATCAACCTCGGCGAGATGAGCGAGGACATTCTGCGCGACGGCAAGAAGTTCTACGAGAGCGGAATGCCCGTAGACGGCTCGCAGAACTTCACCACTACGCAGTGGGGTAAGGTGCCCAACCAGGCTACCGTCGTGTACGCCTTCGCAACATCGAAGGGTTCGCGTGCGCTGCAGGACGTGGGCTTCAACGGACTCAACGACGAGGAGGAGCAGAAGTGGGAGAGCTATCAGGACTTCTTGCGCGAGGTGCAGGGCAAGGTGAACCCTGCCGTGTGGGACTCAATCTGGGCAGACCCGGCAGGCGACAACTACCACTACTTCCGCGGTTCCGACTACGACAAGATAAAGGCACCCATCCTGCGCCGCTACAAGTACATAAACAACCCGCAGGGCAACTCGCCCGACAACGACTCGCGCACCGAGAGCTACGACACATCGTACAAGTCGACACCCGACGTTGAGGATATCAACCAGGACTACACGCTCAACGAGTACGAGAAGTTCTTCCAGTATCGCGTGTCTATCCGCCCCGAAGACCTCGAGGTGGGCAAGAACTACATCGTAGACAAGCGCGAGGACACCCACCAGTTGCGCAACAACAAGACAGAGACCGTCAACTGGTACCAGTTCCGTATCCCACTGCGCGAGTACGAGAAGAAGTTCGGCGCAATCAACGACTTCACATCCATGCGCTTCATGCGTATGTTCCTCACCGGCTTCAAGCATCCTATCGTGCTGCGCTTCGGTACACTCGACCTCGTGCGTGGCGAGTGGCGCGTCTACGAGCAGAACCTCGACAACTCGGCTTCAACATCGGGCAAGCTCGTGGTGAGTGCCGTGAACATCGAGGAGAACAACGACAAACAGCCCGTCAACTATATCCTGCCGCCGGGCATCAAGCGCGGACAGGACCCCACGCAGCCACAGCTCGTTGAGAACAACGAGCAGGCACTCTCGATGAGCGTAACCACGCTCGGCACAGGCGAGGCGAAGGCGGTGTACAAGAACACATCGCTCGACCTCAGACAGTACAAACGCCTGCAGATGTTCGTGCATGCCAATGCTTTCCAGCCCAACCAGACGAACCTTGAGGACGGACAGCTGTCGGTGTTCATTCGTCTCGGTTCCGACTACAAGAGCAACTTCTACGAGTACGAGATACCGCTGAAGCTGACCGAGCCAGGCAAGTACGGACGCTTCTCGGTTACCGACGCCCGCGCCGTGTGGCCCGAGGAGAACATGCTCGACATAGCCCTCTCCAAGCTCACCGGCTTGAAGAAGGAGCGCAACAAGGCGAAGGCGCACGGACAGGCTTCGTTCAACCGACTCTACTCGGCGTACGACCCCGACCAGCCTAAGAACCGCATCTCGGTGATGGGTAACCCGACGCTGGGCGAGGTGAAGACAATGGTCATCGGTGTGCGCAACAACTCGGGCGAGGTGAAGAGTGGTGAGGTCTGGGTGAACGAACTCCGACTGAAGGAGTTCAACAACTCTGGCGGTTGGGCTGCACAGGGCACGCTCAACCTGCAACTCTCCGACCTCGGCACCGTCAACGTGCAGGGCAAATATAGCTCGGCAGGCTTCGGCGGACTGGAGGAGGGCGTGGCACAGCGTTCTACCGACAACTACTCCAACTACACCGTTACGGCAAACGTAGAGCTCGGCAAGTTCTTCCCCGACAAGGCGAAAGTGACGGCACCGCTCTACTACTCGGTTACTAAGGAGAAGACATCGCCAAAGTATAATCCGCTTGACACCGACATGGAGCTCGACGACGCTCTCGAAGCAGCTGGCTCTAAGCACGAGCGCGACTCGATTGAGAGTCTCGCCGTGACGAAAGTGACGCAGACCAACTTCTCGCTGTCGAACGTGCGTGTCGGCATACAGAACAAGCGCCACCCGATGCCTTACGACCCGGCAAACTTCTCGTTCTCGTACAGTCATAGCCATAGCTACACCACAGGTGAGACGACTATCTACGAGCGCGAGGACAACTGGCGCGGTGCATTCAACTATTCGTGGTCGCCGGTGTACAAGGCATGGGAGCCATTCAAGAAGATAAAGAAACGCTCAAAGTGGCTCGATCTGCCGAAGAAGTTCGGACTGAACTGGCTGCCGCAGAATGTGGCGTTCAACACCGACATCACACGCAACTACTATGAGCTGCAGGAGCGCGACATGGAGTCGACCGAGAACCAGAAGCTGCCGCTCACGTTCTCGTCACAGTTCTTGTGGAACCGCGAGTTCAACCTGCGTTGGGACCTCACTAAGAACTTGCACATGAACTTCCAGAGTGCCACAAACGCAGAGATTGAGGAGCCGTACACACCGGTGAACAAAGACCTCTATCCCGACAGCTATCAGGCATGGAAAGACTCCGTGTGGACATCCATCAAGCATTTGGGCAGACCGCTGAAGTACAACCAATCGTTCCAGGCATCGTATAAGGTGCCTATCAACCTCATTCCGGTGTTCGACTGGCTCACAGCCGACGGCTCCTACAACGCTACATACAACTGGATGCGCGGTTCGGACCTTGAGGACGGCACGTCGCTCGGTAACACTATCGCCAACAACCGACAGATAAACCTCAACAGCCAGTGGAACCTGGAGAAGCTCTACAACCATGTTCCGTTCCTGAAGAAGGTGAACGACCGCTTCAAGAAAGACAACTCGGCTGCCAACCGCAAGAAGGCAGAGGAGGCTCGAAGGAAGAAACGTGAGGAGGCTAAGAAGAAGCGTGAGGAAGACGCAAAGGGTGGCGACTTAAAGTCGAAGAAGAAGCCTTCACTGGCAAAAGATCTCAACCCACGCGACCTGCTGAGCAAAAAGAAGAAGGGCTTTGAGAAGGAAATCACGCTCATGCCAGACACTACTATAAAGGTGAACCACGGTAAGCGCACGAAGCGCATCATCGTAAGCGGACGCACGGAGGCTGGCAGAGTGTTCGAACTGAAGTACAAGCGTGTCGACGACAACAATATCTTGATATTGAACAAGGTAGACTCGGCTACGAAGATAAAGGTGTCGGTTCTGGCAAAGGAACCACTTGAAAACCAGAAGTGGTATCGTGCAGCGCAGAGCGTGGCACGTTTGATGATGATGGTGCGCAACGTGAGCATCAGCTATCGCAACCAGTACTCGATGTCGATACCAGGCTTCAAGCCGATGGTTGGTAATATGTTCGGACAGGGTTCGGGCTACGGTCTGCTGTCGCCAGGCTTAGACTTTGCGTTCGGCTTCGTGGGCGACTCGTATATAGACAAGGCACGCGAGAACGGCTGGCTGATGGTGGCTGACTCGCTTGCTACGCCGGCTGCTACCAATCAGACCGAAGACCTGCAGCTAAGAGCAACGCTTGAGCCTGTGCGCAACTTGAAGATTGACCTCACGGCATCGCGTGCCAAGACAACGTCACGCCAGGTGCAGTATATGTACGCCGGCAACCCGACTACCGAGAGCGGAACGTTCACCATGACAACGCTCTCGCTGCGCAGTGCATTCGAGGGCTCGGGCAGCGCAAAGAACGGCTACAAGTCGGCATCGTTTGAACGCTTCTGCAACTCGCTCGAAGGTTTCCGTCAGCGTGTCGAGGCGCGGTATGCCGGTGCGGTATATCCTGCCGGCTCGCCGCTCGCAGGCAAGAAGTTCGACGCTGCCAACGGCGGAGTGAACAAGTACAGCTCCGATGTGATGGTGCCGGCGTTCCTCGCAGCCTACACCAATATGGGCTCGCAGATGTCTATCTTCCCGACGTTGGCTCACCTGCTGCCCAACTGGTCGATAAAGTACAGCGGTCTGTCGAAGCTGCCATGGTTCCGCGACGTGTTCAAGAGTGTCAACATCAACCACTCGTACAAGAGCGTGTACGCCGTAGGTTCCTACTCGTCGTACAGCACGTTCATGGAGTACATGGGCGGACTCGGCTTCATCACCGATGCAACCACCGGTATGCCGACACCTAACTCTATGTACAACGTGTCGACAGTGAGCATCAACGAGTCGTTCTCGCCACTGCTTGGCGTGGACGTGACGCTGAACAACAACATGACCATTAAGGCGGAGTATCGCAAGACACGCGTGCTGAGTCTGAGTATGACATCGGTACAGGTGAATGAGTCGTCGTCGAACGACTGGGTGATTGGTGCCGGCTACACCATCAACAACTTCCGACTCTTCGGAGGTGGTGGCAGCAACAAGCATCGCCGCGTGAAGTCGAAGAACGCCAACGCCAACAACAGTTCGTCGAACCGCTCGCGCTCGACCGGTGGTGTGAACAACGACTTGAGGTTGCGTCTCGACCTCAGTCTGCGCAAGCAGGCGTCGATAAGTCGCGACATCGCCACGATGACCTCGTCGGCTAACAGTGGCAACACGGCATTTAAGCTCGCGTTCTCTGCCGACTACACCGTGTCGCGACTGCTCACTATGAGCTTCTACTACGACCGACAGACCAACACACCGCTGCTCTCGTCGAGCTCGTATCCGACAACGACGCAGGACTTCGGATTGAGCATGAAGTTCTCATTGACAAGATAAACGAATTGAGAGTTGAAAATTTTCAACTCTCAATTTTAATTTGTATCTTTGCAGAAGATAGGCTGCACCTCAGCATAACGAATATTACCCTATAAATATAGCGATGAAAGAATTTAAGGACATAAAGATAGCTGTAGCCGGCACAGGTTATGTCGGACTAAGCATTGCAACACTGCTCGCACAGCACCATCACGTCACAGCCGTTGATGTTGTACCCGAGAAGGTGGAGAAACTGAATAAGCGCATCTCGCCGATACAGGACGAGTACATCGAGAAGTACCTGGCAGAAAAACCGCTCGACCTCGTGGCTACTCTCGACGGCAAGGCAGCGTATAAGGATGCCGACTTCGTGGTGATAGCCGCTCCTACCAACTATGACCCTGTGAAGAACTACTTCGATACGACACACGTAGAGGAGGTTATCGACCTCGTGCTCGAAGTGAACCCCGACGCAGTGATGGTCATCAAGAGTACAATACCAGTGGGTTACACACGCAACCTCTACTTGAAGTATGCTGCGAAGGGCGTGAAGCAGTTCAATCTGCTCTTCTCGCCCGAGTTCCTGCGCGAGAGCAAGGCACTCTACGACAATCTCTATCCGAGCCGCATCATCGTTGGCTACCCGAAGCTGATTGATGGCGAGGGCTACGCAGAGGAGAACGAAGCAATCCGTACCGTCACCGACGTGGAGCGCATGAAGGAGGCTGCAAAGACCTTCGCCGCATTGCTGCAGGAGGGCGCGCTGAAGGAGAACATCGACACGCTCTTCATGGGCATGAAGGAGGCAGAGGCGGTGAAACTCTTCGCCAACACCTATCTGGCACTGCGCGTGAGCTACTTCAACGAGCTCGACACATATGCCGAGATGAAGGGGCTCGACACAAAGGCAATCATCGACGGCGTGGGTCTCGACCCACGCATCGGCACCCACTATAACAACCCATCGTTCGGCTACGGCGGCTACTGTCTGCCGAAGGACACGAAGCAGCTGCTTGCCAACTACGCCGACGTACCAGAGAACCTCATCGAGGCAATCGTAGAGAGCAACCGCACGCGCAAGGACTACATTGCCGACGCTGTGCTGCGCAAGGCTGGATGGTACGGCTATAGCGAAAACAACCAGTACGGCGCAGAAGTGAACGCATGTGTGATCGGTGTGTACCGACTCACCATGAAGTCGAACTCCGATAACTTCCGCCAGTCGGCTATACAGGGCATAATGAAGCGCATCAAGGCGAAGGGTGCAGAGGTGATAATCTACGAGCCGACACTCGAAGACGGCACAACATTCTTCGGCAGCCGTGTGGTGAACAACCTCGAAGCGTTCAAGGCGCAGAGCCACGCCATCATCGCCAATCGCTACGACGAGTGTTTGGATGATGTGATGGATAAGGTGTACACACGCGACATCTTCCGCCGCGACTAAATAGGAAAATCCCTACCTGCGAATATGGTTTTTCACTTGCAGATAGGGATTTCTTTTTATAATTTTGCAAGCGTAAGTAAGACGTATATCGTTCGGCTTACGCTAAACAAAAAGTGAAACATTTAAAATAGCGAATATTATGAAACGCTTCAGCTCTTTCCTAACACTCCTGGTTATGGCAGCATTGCCATTCACATTCACCAGTTGTGATGATGATTGGTACGATGGTTACGATTGGTACGACAAACCATACTATGATGCTACAGAGAACGCCATAGCTCTCGCGCAGACGCTCAGCGGCACATGGACCGGAACCATCATCAACGAGTACACCAACGACAACGGCATACGTCAGCAGACACAATGCAGTGCCGACTTCACCTTCGTGCAGTATCGTTACGATGCCATCAACGGCACGGGCTACGAGACCGATTACGACGGCACGGGTCGTAAGCAGACGTTGCCTTTCAAGTGGTATGTCGACTATCGCACCGGCAATGTTTATGTAGAGTACACTGAAAGCGGCTACCGCTTCCTGCTCGATGCCAACGGCAACAGCAAGTACTCAGGCTTCTCGCTCGACAACAGTCGCTTCAACGGAGTGATGGAGGGTGTGAACAACAACGAGTTCGTCTTCTTCGATCTCTATCGTGTTCGTGGCTACAGCGCACCGCACAAGCTGAAGAGTGCCGACTCTACCGCTACCGTTAGCTTCGGCAAGGGCGAAGGCAAGCAGTTTGAAATAAGCGATGCACCAGTGATGCTGCGCAGAAGATAATATAATAATACAGTTTTTACACTCAATCTTTGTCATCCGCATCGACCGACGCAGACACTCGTAACGGTCGATGCGGATGCTCGTATCGGTCGACGCAGACACTCGTATCGGTCGACGCGGATGCTCGTAACGACCGACGCGGATGCCATATCTCAGCCTTTTATTATTCTTTACATTCTGTTCTTCTGACTGTCTCCTGCCCCCGTACCCTTATACTTGCTTCGAGTAACATTGAACTTATAGCGGACTGTCAATGAGATTTTACTTGTTGAGAACTCATCGAAGATGGTTTCCTTCAGTTTGCCGTATTTACCTATG
>ERZ1034626.790-NODE-790-length-22522-cov-113.837762_pt1 | contig 22522 bp, 19 predicted proteins | sample MGYA00520652_ERZ1034626 | MGnify/ENA primary metagenome ERZ1034626 (study PRJEB33766, sample SAMN09781765) | gut metagenome | biome: gut microbiome | host: Homo sapiens | place: Madagascar | study: EMG produced TPA metagenomics assembly of the PRJNA485056 data... | reverse complement strand
TTTAGAAATTAATAACATTAGATAAACTCCTAAGCTGGGCAGGAGTATTAGGTGCCCAGCAATTATATTTACCCGCACCTCACGGGAAACGACAAGGGTCTATATGCCACGATGATAGGTGGGCGTATAGACCCTTGATTTTATTGTGATATTTGTAATCTACATCTCCGCTTTCAGCAGCTTTATCTCTTCTGCCGTCAGCCCTGTCATATCCATGATAGACACTTCATCTATACCCTTTGCCAGCATCTTCCTGGCAATCTCAAGGCTTCGCAGGTTCATGCCCTTTTCCATGCCCTTTTCCATGCCTTCAGCAATTCCTTCTTCCTTACCTTTTTCCTTACCTTTCTGGTAGCTGTCATCTATGAGGGTTCTTTCAACGCTTACGGAATCCCAAAACTTGTCGTAGGCTCTGAGTTCGGCATCCGAGAAACCGGAAATCTCCAGCTCCTCTACGGCTTTTCCAATCTCTGGGTCATTGAGCAGGTCGGAAGGAATATCCTTCGTATTGGAATTGATTTCTGTGAGGAAACGGAGCCACAATACCATCATGCGCTTGTCGGCAATGGAATGAGGAGTGAACTTAGGGAGTTCTATGAAGGTGAAATGCAAGCCTTCGATGACCTTATTGCTGTCCTTGTCGTGCACGATACGGTAGTTGTGGATGAAATCTGGAGTATCATGCGCAAAGATATCATTTATCAGGTTGAGAGAATATACGGGTTGCAGTTCACTGTATTTTCCTCCCTTTTTAGCCTGACTCACATAGAGCTTGGATGCATTGAACAGTACTCGCTGCTGGAATGCATCAGACCATTCCATCTGCATCTCCACGCAGAACTTCCTGTCTCTGACATCTGTGCAGAGTACATCCACAATGGTGTTTTTGCCCCCTTCGAGCTGGGGCACAAGTTCTGTAGGCAGATACTTGATTTCTTGTATCTGCTCCTCTTCGCTGAGTGGCAGGAGTGCGTTCAGAAGACTGATCAGTCTTTTAGGATGATTGCCGAATATCTTCTTGAACGTGAGGTCTGCCTTAGGATCTAAGTACTTCATAACCATCTGTTTTAAAATTCTCAAGCGCAAAGTTACGACTTTATTTTCATATCTGCAAGGGATTTCTGGGAAAAGTTACGGAAAAAGTTAGGAACCCACATATTTTATGTTATAAGGTAAATATATGTGTAAATCTGTGACAAGGGTCTATATGCCACGATGAACAGGTGGCGTATAGACCCTTGATTATATGGTGATATTTGTAATCTACATCTCCGCTTTCAGCAGTTTTATCTCCTCTGCCGTCAGCCCCGTCATATCCATGACCGATGCTTCATCCATACCCTTTGCCAGCATCTTCCTGGCAATCTCAAGGCTTCGCTGGGACATGCCCTTTTCCATGCCTTCAGCAATTCCTTCTTCTTTACCCTCTTCTTTACCTTTCTGGTAGCTGTCATCTATGAGAGTTCTTTCAACACTTACGGAATCCCAGAACTTATCGTATGCCCAGAGTTCGGCATCCGAGAAACCGGAAATCTCCAGCTCCTCTACGGCTTTTCCTATCTCCGGGTCATTAAGCAAATCGGCAGGAATCTCCTTCGTGTTGGAATTGATTTCCGTGAGGAAACGGAGCCACAATACCATCATGCGCTTGTCTGCGATGGAATGAGGAGTGAACTTGGGGAGTTCAATGAAGGTGAAATGCAAGCCTTCAATCACCTTATTGCTGTCCTTATCGTGCACGATGCGGTAGTTGTGGATGAAATCCGGAGTATCATGCGCAAAGATATCATTTATCAAGTTGAGAGAATACACAGGTTGAAGTTCGCTGTATTTGCCTCCCTTTTTAGCCTGACTCACATAGAGTTTGGATGCATTGAACAGTACTCGCTGCTGGAAAGCATCAGACCATTCCATCTGCATTTCCACACAGAACTTTCTGCCTCTTGCATCGGTGCAGAGTACATCCACAATGGTGTTCTTGCCCCCTTCGAGCTGGGGAACAAGTTCTGTAGGCAGATACTTTATCTCGTGTATCTGCTCTTCTTCGCTGAGTGGCAGGAGTGCGTTCAGAAGGCTGATCAGTCTTTTAGGGTGATTGCCGAATATCTTCTTGAACGTGAGGTCTGCCTTAGGATCTAAGTACTTCATAACCATCTGTTTTAAAATTCTCAAGCGCAAAGTTACGACTTTATTTTCATATCTGCAAGAGATTTCTGGGAAATGTTACGGAAAAAGTTAGAGATTGCGTTTCTTATGTAACAGGACAAGGGTCTATATGCCACGATGAACAGGTGGCGTATAGACCCTTCATCGTGCAACTCCCATCTTCTCTCCATATCCGTGTAAACAATATTCAAGAAAGAGAAAATCAGACGAAAATACCTGGAAAATGGGGAAAGAAGAGATTGAGAATTTTCCCTTAAGGGTTTTTATTTTTTTCCTTAAGGGAAAATATATTTTTCTTTAAGGAAAAAGACAGCTTCTCTTAAGAGATTTTCCTGCCGCGTTTAACTTGTAAAGTTATTTATTAAAAAAATCCCCCATCTCCGCTTTCAGCAGTTTTATCTCCTCTGCCGTCAGCCCTGTCATATCCATGATAGACACTTCATCTATACCCTTTGCCAGCATCTTCCTGGCAATCTCAAGGCTTCGCAGGTTCATGCCCTTTTCCATGCCTTGCTTCATTCCCTTTTCCATGCCTTGCTTTATGCCCTTTTCCATGCCTTGCTTTATGCCCTTTTCCATACCTTGCTTTATGCCCTTTTCCATGCCTTCAGCTATACCTTCACGCTTAGCAGTGTCTACGGAATTCTTGATGTCGCGATATGCCATCTTGCTGGTCTCGTACTCCCTCATCTCCTGCGGAGTGAACTTGGCTATTTCGGCTTCCTCGAAGAGGCGGTCGAAGACCTTGTCGCACAGCTCTTTCGGGCGCTGGGTAAGCTTATAGAGGTTCTTCAGTGCATAGAGCCACTTCTCGTAGAGCGTATCCAGTTCTTCCAGGGGTTTGTTGAACTTGGAAATCTCTACATAGATATATTCGAGTTTGTCGTAAAATACTTTGTGGGTAGCTGTGTCGCACAACTGCACATGATGGCGGATTTTCTCCTTGTCGAATGCATCCTCGTTCATGTTGAAGTTGAGCAGGGCAACGGTATAGATATGATTGAGCTTGAAATCCCAGTCATTCCCCTTAGGGGCCTGCTCGCGAATCGGGAAAGTGGAGTAGAAAAGGGCGCGATCCTTGAAATACGTCTGGTAGGCGTTCTGCATTTCTACGATGAACTTCTCGCCGTTTTCGCCCTCACAATATACATCAAAGATGGCTCTGCGGTCGGTATAGACATCTCCCACATGCTCTGGATTCAGATACGATACGTCCTTCACAACCTGTCTGCCATTAAACAAGCTGTTGAGGAAGCAAATGAGCAAATCCTTGTTCATTGCTGTTCCAAAAATTCGCTTGAAACCGAAGTCGGTCAGCAAACTGATATATCTTTCTTCTACCTGCTTCATAATCATCTGTTTTAAAATTCTCAAGCGCAAAGTTACGACTTTATTTTCATATCTGCAAGGGATTTCTGGGAAAAGTTACGGAAAAAGTTAGGAACCCACATATTTTATGTTATAAGGTAAATATTAAAATATCTTAATATCCCTCTTTATGTTCAATGTTTATTTGGTCGTATGTGTAAAAAAGTGTAGCTTTGCATTGATATTACGTGTCAGAAAGTGTAAGCTTTTGACATCATCATGTGTCGAAAAGTGTAATGATCTGATTGTTTCATGTGTCTAAAAGTGTAAAGGTATGAAGAGAAAGATATATGCTAAGCTTGTAGAATGGAAAAATCAAGAGTGTCATAAGCCGTTGATATTAAACGGGGTAAGACAATGTGGCAAGACTTATATTCTTAAAGAATTCGGTCGTGCAGAGTTTGAAAATCTTGCTTATGTAAGTTGCGATAGGAATGATAACCTGCAAGCCATATATGAAGGCGACTTCGATACGGCGAGAATCATTCGAGGATTAAGTGCTTTGACTGGTGTGGATATAATTCCTGGTAAAACCCTTATATTCTTGGATGAGGTGCAAGCATTCCCACAGGCGTTGGAAGCTTTGAAGTATTTCTGCGAAGATGCTCCAGAGTATCATATTGTGGTGGCAGGTTCGCTGTTGGGGGTTGCCCTGCATGCAGGTGTGTCATTTCCCGTAGGCAAGGTTCAGACAATGCGTCTGTTCCCTATGGATTTTGAAGAATTTCTTATGGCTATGGGAGAGGACCAGCTGCTCAAGTTGATGCACAGCAAGGATTATGCGTTGATGAATGCGTTCCACGAAAAACTAAAAGATTATTTGCGTCAATACTATTACGTGGGCGGAATGCCTGAAGTTGTGAAGATGTATGTGGAAAACAAATTGCTCGGCCAAGTGCGCACTATTCAGAATGAAATTCTCTCCAATTATGCAAGCGACTTCTCCAAGCATGCTCCTGCACAGGAGGTGCCTCGCATAGATATGGTATGGCAGTCCATACTCGGTCAGCTTTCGAAAGAGAATAAGAAGTTTGTCTATGGGGTATTGAAAAAGGGTGGCAGAGCCAAGGAATTTGAGTTAGCCATACAGTGGTTAGTGGATGCCGGTTTGGTTTATAAAATAACTAAGGTGACAAAGCCTGAGTTGCCGTTGAAGTTTTATGAAGACTTGTCGGCATTCAAGTTGTATCTGTGCGATTGTGGACTGATGGGGGCTATGGCTGATACCGCTGCAAAGGATGTGTTACTTGGCGATAACGTATTCACGGAGTACAAAGGAGCGTTCACAGAACAGTATGTCCTTCAGCAGTTGCTTGCATCGGGTATTACCCACATCTATTATTACAGTTCTGATACTTCTCGTATGGAAATGGATTTCCTCGTTCAGCGTGAAGGGGCATTATTGCCTATAGAAGTAAAAGGTGGTACAAGCATCAAAGCCACCTCATTGCATAACTATCTTAAGGAGCACCCTGACATATCTGCCATACGTTATTCTATGTTGCCTTATCGTCAACAAGAGAATATCTCCAACATACCGCTTTATGGAGCCTTTCTGCGTACTTAATGTTGTGTGAAACCATTGCTGTTGCAAGAAACATATACCACAACCTTGCCGTCCCTGCCAATGTTGTATTGGGATAAACAAACGACAAGGGTCTATATGCCACGATAAACAGGTGGCGTATAGACCCTTTTGCGGTATGACATTTTACAGGTTTCCTTCTTCCTCGCTATGCTGAGCTAAAAAGAAAAGTTTTTGTTTTTCTATCTCACGACGAAGCTCCTCTTCTGTAGGCATGAAAGACATATATTTAGCTGCAAAAAGCTGCTCACTTTCATGAAGCACAGAATATTTGGCAATAGTGTTGTCTGTTTCTGTACAAAGCAAAACACCAATAGTTGGATTGTCATCCTCGCCTTTTACAAGGTCGTCATACATACGCACATACATATCTAACTACCCGACATCTTGATGTGTCAGCGAGTGTGTCTTTAGCTCAAACAAGACAAAGCGCTTCATCCTAAAATTGTAGAAGACAAGGTCGATATAAAAATCACCCGTATCAGTCTTGATATGCTTTTGGCGGTCAACGAATGCAAAACCTCGCCCTAGTTCCAGAATAAACTGTTGCAAGTTGTCTATCAGAGCCTGCTCCAGTTGAGATTCGTCAAACTTTGTGTCCTTCCTGAATCCCATAAACTCAGCAATCATCGGATTTTTGATATATTCCAAAGGATCACTATCATGATATGGCGCTGTGGCTACTGGCAATTTCAAATCCGGATTTTCACGCATGGCTGCCAGACGACGTTCATAATATTGCGAGGAGATATTGCGGTCAAGAGTTGTTGTACTCCACATCTCTTCAGATGCGTTTCTCAAGTACCACATTCTTGCCTTTGGATTTGTAACAGATAGCAGTCGCCTAATATGAGTCCAGTTAAGATTGTGTACGAACTCGTACACTTTTAAGTTACGACTTTATTTTCAAACCAGCAAGCTTTCTAACGTTTTTTCTGTTGACTGATATAAAAAAGCCCTATATCCGAGCAGGAATATAGGGCTTTACGAGATTCATTTATTAAAACGTATTATCTATAGAAGTCTAACTTCTGATGATTCTTATAGAGGTTCTGGTTCTGGAGCTCCTCGTTCAGCGGAATACGGTAGAGGTAGTACTTGCTGTTAGGACAGAAGTCTGTACCATCGTTGAACTTGAGCACATCGTGGCCGGTACCTGTAACTTCTTCGGTAGTGATGTTTCCTTCCTCATCTTCTTCCTTGATGATGACAGGACCCTCAAACTCCTTGCGCTCAATAGACTGCTGGTTGCGGATGATGTCAGTGATGGCGAAACCTTCACCCCAGAGTTCCAGGCGGCGCTCCAACCAGATAGCCTTCAGCAGATCCTCACCGGTTGCAGTAATCTCAGGAGCAGTCTTGCCCTCTTTCATACGAGCCTGCTGCAAGGTGTAGAGTACAGATTTTGCCTCGTCGGTATGGTGGAGATAATAAGCTGCCTCTGCCTTGATGAGATACATCTCTGAAGTACGCATCAGATCCATATCGGTAATTCCATTGTCAATATCCTGGAAGGCGAACTTTGAGTTCAGCAGGCGAACTACCTTACCACCCTGTGCGGTGTAGCCCCAATCCTGGAACAGATCCTTGCGATAGTCGTTATCATGATAGTTTTCTACGAAATATGGATCTACGCAGAGACTGCCATAGCCATCCAGAGACTTGTCCTTGAAGTTCATGGTGTAGGCACCATCGCTGTCATCCTGTGTTGCAGAATATCCCCAGAGCCACTCGCCGTTGTTGCAGTTGTTGAAGCCGCTCTTGTATTCAGCCTCAGTCATCAGGTAAGGGTTCTTCTCCAATACCTTGCTGGCATAATCGTAAGCTGTTTGCCAATCACGTGCATAAAGGGCGGTTCTGGCAAGAATACCCATGGCTACGGTATGGTTGATCTTGTAATAATCTGTAGTGTTCACACCGCGATTATACTTCTCCGGAATCAACTTTACTGATTCCTTCAAGTCTGCCAATGCCTGGTCATATACCTCCTTGACGCTGGCAGCAGGATTACCGGTCAATGCTTGGTTCATATCTGTAGGCTCTGTGTAGATTGGAACACAGACTGCATTAGGATCTTTTTCTACAGAGAAGGCGAAGTGTGATGCCAGCATCATATACATATATCCTCTGGTGGCGTATGCCTGACCCTTGATACGGTTCTTGTCGGTATCGCTACCTGAAGCCTTATCGATGTTGGCTATGATGTTGTTGCAGTTGTTGATGGCATCGTAGCATATATCCCAGAGTACGGAATTGTGCTGGCCACGACCGTAGCCTACGGTCAGATTGTAGCATTGACTGTAACCATAGCTCTTAGCCTTAACACAGTCTGAGCCCATGAAGTCATCGCTCAGGAGAACAGAGAATATGCCAATAGACTGATAAGTCTGTCCTTCATTGAAGGCATAACTCCAGGCACCTCTCAATACATTCTCTGCGTATGTGGTGGTCTTGAAAGCCGCATCAGAGTCGAGTGATGTGGTAGGGGTGGTATCCAGGTCGCATGAAGACAATGTGGTTGCCATCAAGGCGAGGCTCACACCCATTCTTGTTATATATTTATTCATCTTGATACTTCTATTTTAGAGTTTTACATTGATACCGAATGAGATGGTCTTCATGGCAGGATAGCGGTAAGATACAGTACCGTTCAATGGCTGTTCTGGATCCAATCCCTGCTGATGGCTGAATGTCAACAGGTTCTCTGCCTGAATGAAAACATTGACATCTTTCAATGTCAGTGGCTGCAAGAGACTGTGTGGCAATGAATAGTTCAATGTCACGGTCTTCAAGCGGAGATAACTACGGTCAACCAACCATCTGGTAGATGATGAGGTGAAGTAGCTGGTCTGCTGATCTACAATCTTCGGAACGTTGGTATTTCTGTTCTCTGGAGTCCAGCGGTTGATTAATTCGGCACTCTTGGAACTACCGTTCAAGCCGCCAACACCCATCAGGTCGGTATAGTCGTTATTATAGAGCTTGCCGCCGATAGCGTATGAGAACAGGGCTGAGAGTGTGAGTCCCTTCCAGCTGATGTCAGTAGAGAATCCACCGGTTACATCTGGAAGAGAAGAGCCTGACTTCACCTTGTCATTTGATGTCAGACTGCTGTAATCTTCTGTCACCTTCTTCTCGCCATTGTCATAGTAGTACCACTGTGGGTTACCATTGTCAGGGTTTACGCCTGCCCACTCATAGAGATAGTAGTCGTAGAGCGAACCGCCCTTCACCCATTTCTTGCTGCCGCTCCACATCACTTCTGTAGGAAGCTGCACAATCTCGTTCTTGTAAGTGGTAGCATTCACTGAGAGTTTCCACATCCAGTCCTTGGTATGGATTGGTGTGCCGCTGAGGGTGAATTCCCAACCATAGTTCTTCAGCTTACCGATGTTGTCGTCGATGCTTGAGAAACCTGATGATGGTACCAGGCTGCGGCTGAAGAGCAGGTCCTTGGAAGCACGCTCGAAGTATTCGACAGTACCGGTGAGGCGATCGCCGAACATGCTGAAATCTACACCTATGTTGGTGTTCAGGTTGGTCTCCCAAGTCAGGTTAGGAGTTGCCAGACGAGATGCATGTAAGGTAGCTTCTCCATCAAACTTACCGATGCTGTAGAGAGCCTGATAAGCATAGTAGCCTACATTGTCGTTACCCTGGGCACCATAGCTGGCACGGAGAGTCAGGTTGTTCAACCACTTGGTAGCAGGCTCCATGAACTTCTCGTTGATGATGCGCCAAGAACCACCGAATGACCAGAATGTACCCCAGCGGTGATCTGGATGGAAGCGAGATGAACCATCAGAACGCAAAGATACGGATGCATAGTACTTCTTCATATAAGAGTACTCGGCATTACCGAAGAAACTCAACAGCTTATACTGGTCGGCATTACCACCGAAATCTACCAGTGTAGAAGCTACGTCTGGTTCATAGTAACCGTCGGCAATCACATTAGAACGTTCACCGCTGAAGTTAGAGGTGTTGTACTCGTAGTACTCCTGACCTGCCATCAGAGTGATGTCGTGCTTCTCAGCAAAGGTATGCTGATAGTTGACCACGTTGTTGATGGTGAAACCTGTAGTACGGGTATTGCCCTTAGCTGACGAACCGATAGGACGCTTGCCGTAGGTAGGGTTGGTATAATCGTGAGTGAACAGACTGTTGTAGTCGAGGTTCATCGTCATCTTGTAAGTCAATCCTTCCATCGGCTTCACCAAAACGAAACCTTGTGCTGTAACTGCATCACGCTTGCGGTCGTGCTTGTCGTAAAGCATAGACTGGGCGAGGTTCATACCTGCGTATGATCCTGAACGGTAGTTACCATAGTCGTAAATCTTGTTGCCGTTGTTATCGTAGAGATAAGCACCGGTCTCTGGATCACGCTCATAAACAGGATAGAACGAAGGCAACTGACGGGCAAACAAAACCACGTTGTCGGTACGAGTATCATTCTGTTTAGGATAACTCTGGATAGAGTGAGAGGCAGAGAGGTTCATACCCACCTGCAACCAAGACTTCAGATCGGAGGTCAGGTTGGTACGTACATTGTAACGCTTGAAACCTGAGCAGATATAAGCACCCTGATCATCCAGGTAGCCCAAAGAGATGTAATATTTAGAGGTCTTGCTACCACCGGAAACGCGAGCGCTCAAATCGGTATAGTGAGCATTCTGGGTCATGGCATCCTCCCAGCTGTCATCCCAAAGGGTGTGAGCGCCGGCTACCAGATTACCATTCTGGTCGATAGGCTGAGGATAAGCTGTACCATAAGGGTTGATACCCAATGCCTTTACTGTGTTTGCTGAAGCCAAAGTTGCTGCTTCTGCCTCGGTCTTGCCATTGTTGATGTATCTGTTGCGCATACCTTCCCACTGCAGCTTGAAGTAGTCGTCGGTGCTCAGCTGGTCGTAATCTGCTACGGCGCGACTAGAGAAACCATACTTGGCAGTCAATTCGATAGAAGGAGCAGCGCCTGCCTGTCCCTGCTTGGTGGTAATCATGATTACACCATTGGCAGCACGAGAACCATAAAGAGATGCTGCGGCAGCATCCTTCAAAACGGTGACAGAAGCGATATCCTGGCTGTTGATGTTTGCCAACTTACCATCGTATGGAATACCATCTACCACGTAAAGTGGAGTAGTTGAGGCATTTACGGATCCTACACCACGGATATAGACACTGGCATCCTCACCCGGCTGACCGCTGGTAGAGAATGACTGAAGACCAGCCACGGTACCCTGCAAAGCCTTGGATACACTACTAACCTGTGAAGAGGAAATCTTCTCTCCGCCAACAATACCTGCAGAACCTGTAAAGGAAGCTTTTTTACGTGTACCATAAGGCACACTGATCACGATTTCTTCCAATGAACGCTCGTCGGCACCCAAAACAATGTTTAAGTTTTTACCTGCCTTTATGGTTTTTGTGGTCATACCAATGTAGGACACTTCCAACTTTGCATTGGCAGGAACATCCATCTTGAAATTACCGTTCATGTCGGTAACAGTACCCGTTTTTGTACCAACTACCTTGATAGACGCACCAATGATAGGAGCGCCATCTTCGGCTGCGGTAACAGTACCGGTAACTTGAGTTTGTGCCAGGGCCATTCCTATACTGAGAAACAGTCCGGCGAGAAACACCATGAGTCTTTTTTCCATAAGAATCTCTCTCTTGTAATTAAATTAATACTATTATATTCTATGTTGTATAAAAATACATTATTATAAAAATGCAGTTTTTGAATCTGATAACCTTCATTTGTTTTCGTTTGCAAAATTACACAAATTTTTCTATAATCTACTATCTTTTGTTTATTTTTTATGGATAAATGATGAAAAATGTCACAGAATGGTAGTTTTATGTGGTTTTTGCTTCTGTTTTTTAATGCGATTTGCTTGATTTTGTTGAATCCTTATTCAGTATGGATGCAATATTCTTCGTGTTTTTGAGTTTATCTATATATAGAATTGAATTTATCTCTCTATATATAATAAGGTGTAATTCAAGAAATGCAAAGATAATAAAAAACAAGATACAATGAATATGATGAAAAAGAATATTGCTATCGTGATGATGCTGTTGCTTTCTGCTATGGGGGCAATGGCGCAAGGTGGGGAGAATCCTGTAGGTAAATTCTCGGTGATACCCCGAGTAGGTGTGGCTATTGCCAATCTGAGTGATAATTCCATCTATCTGGCAACGGAAAACAACAGGGAGGTGAAATCCAAGAGTCAGGCGGGATTCATGGGTGGACTCGATGTGGAGTATCGTGCCACAGACTATCTGGGTGTTTCTCTGGGTGCTTATTATGCCCGTCAGGGTGCCCGCTGGGGTGATTATGAGATGGCTGTACAGGGGGATGCTGGTAATAATGGAATCAAGAAATATACGGGTGTGAAGGATCATCGCCTGAATCTTGACTATGTTCAGGTGCCTTTGATGCTGAAGGCATACGTGGCTCCTCAGTTTGCCATTATGGCTGGTGCACAGGTGGGGTTCTTGTGTGGAGATGGCAAGATGCTGTCGGAAGAAACTGATTTGGAGAAGGATAGTAAGACGGGTTCTACTCTTTACAAGGATAGCCGAGATGTGGAAAGCACATACGCAGCCAAGAAGGTGAATGTATCTATTCCTGTGGGTTTGTCGTATGAGTATATGAATGTGATTCTGGATGCCCGCTATCATATCGGCTTGACCAAGGTGAATAAGGTAGATGGCGGAGATTCCAAGAACAAGGTATTCACCTTTACGGTAGGCTATCGATTTGGGCTTTAGTTGATTATACCACTTTTACTCCTTTAGCTGAAAAGAAAAAGCTCTATATCCTCAGTATTGAAGATATAGAGCTTTTTTCGAAACGATTATCCTACCTGGCTTCCTGGCTTTACCTGACCCAAGAGAGAGGTAACATTGAGTGAGCCATCGAAGTTAACGGCAGAGAGAATCATACCCTGACTCTCAATACCCATCATCTTGCGAGGAGCAAAGTTGGCAACGAAGAGTACATCCTTGCCGATCAGCTGCTCTGGCTCATAGTATGCAGCGATACCTGAACAGATAGTACGCTCTACGCCTGAGCCATCATCGATGGTGAACTTCAGGAGCTTCTTAGACTTCTTCACCTTCTCGCAGTTCAGAATGTGACCTACGCGGATGTCGAGCTTTTCGAAATCATCGAAGCTAACCTCAGGCTTGATAGGGGCAGCCTTGTAAGAAGCTTCCTCGTTAGCCTTCTTGGTGTCAGCGAGCTTCTGGAGCTGCTTCTCTATCACCTCATCCTCAATCTTCTCGAAGAGCAATTCTGGCTCACCAAGCTGTGTGCCAGGCTTGAGGAGATCTGTGCTGCCCAACTGAGTCCACTCGAAGGTAGGCATATTGATCATCTTGCGGAGCTTCTCTGATGAGAATGGCAAGAATGGCTCAAAGGCGATGGCAAGGTTGGCAACCAGCTGGAGGGAGATGTTCAAGATGGTCTCCACACGCTTAGGATCGGTCTTCCAAACCTTCCAAGGCTCGCACTCTGTAATGTACTTGTTACCGATGCGTGCCAGGTTCATAGCCTCCTTCTGGGCCTCACGGAACTTGAATACGTCGAGATACTGCTCAACCTTCTCCTTGACATCCTTGAATTCAGCGATAGCCTTCTGGTCAACCTCCTGCAATTCGCCGCAGGCAGGAACCACGCCGCCCCAGTACTTCTTGGTGAGCTGGAGAGCACGGTTTACGAAGTTACCATAAACGGCAACCAACTCAGAGTTATTGCGCTCCTGGAAATCCTTCCAGGTAAAGTTGTTGTCCTTGGTCTCTGGAGCGTTGGCTGTCAATACATAGCGCAAGACATCCTGCTTGCCAGGGAGATCTACGAGATACTCGTGCAACCATACTGCCCAGTTGCGAGAGGTAGAAATCTTATCATCCTCCAGGTTCAGGAACTCATTGGCTGGTACGTTATCCGGCAGGATATAGTCGCCGTGAGCCTTCAGCATGGTAGGGAAGATGATGCAGTGGAACACGATGTTGTCCTTACCGATGAAGTGAACGAGACGTGTCTCTGGATCCTGCCACCACTTCTGCCATGTACCCCATTTCTCTGGCTGTGCATCGCAAAGCTCCTTGGTATTGGAGATGTAGCCGATTGGAGCATCAAACCAGACATAGAGCACCTTGCCTTCTGCTCCCTCTACAGGAACAGGAATACCCCAATCCAGGTCACGGGTCATCGCACGAGGCTGCAGATCCATATCCAACCAGCTCTTGCACTGTCCGTAAACATTGGAACGCCACTCCTTGTGACCTTCCAGGATCCACTGCTTCAACCAGTCCTGATACTTGCCCAGTGGGAGATACCAGTTCTTGGTAGGCTTCTTGACGAGTCCATGACCAGGGTTGTTCTTATTGGTAGGGTTGATCAACTCTTCTGGAGAGAGGGTCGCACCACACTTCTCACACTGGTCACCGTATGCACCTTCTGCACCGCAGCGAGGGCAGGTACCCACGATGTTACGGTCGGTAAGGAACTCGCCGGTAACCTCATCGCAGAACTGCTCTTCTACTTTCTCTTCCAAAACGCCCTTATCGTAAAGAGTACGGAAGAAATCAGAAGCAAACTTATTGTGAACCTCAGAAGTAGTGCGGCTGTAAACATCAAAGGAGATGCCGAAATCCTCGAAGCTCTTCTTGATGAGGTTGTGATAGCGATCCACTACTTCCTGTACGGTAATGCCTTCCTTCTTGGCACGGATGGTGACAGGTACACCATGCTCGTCGCTACCGCCGATGAAAACAACGTCTTGCTTTTTAAGGCGAAGATAGCGTACGTAGATATCGGCTGGCACATAAACACCTGCCAGGTGGCCGATATGCACACCACCGTTAGCGTAAGGCAATGCTGCCGTAACAGTGGTACGTTTGAAATTCTTTTGTTCCATATTAGCTAATATATTTTTGTTATTTGGGTGCAAAATTACAAAAAAATGTTGGAAATGCGGAATAATTAGGTCTCCTTTTTCTCCTTTATATATATAATAAGGTGTAATTTGATAGTTTTAGATAGGAGAATTCTAAAACTCAGATACTAAAAAAGGCTCTAGCTTTCCAGCCCGAGCCTTTTTTGTACTTGCCCTTCAGGTCTTTCTGATAAGGGTAGCACAATCATTATCATTTACTATTGTATTGAGTATTGCTGTTTTAATAATCAATCTTCTTACCTTAATATGTAGAAAACTTCCTCCTTATTATATATTATACTTTATATTTTAAAGTGTCTGATTTTTCTTTATTGGGTGATGATTACATCACGTTCAAGTAAGCGATAACAGCCAACTCTGCGATAAGAATCGCGAAACCTACTTTCTTGATAACTTCTGTAATTTTAAAAATACTATCCATAGTCTTGAAATTTTAAAAAGTTTAATATTGTTGTGTTATACCTACGTTGTGATAACGTCTGTTTTACGATTGCAAAGGTACGTGTTTTTCTGCTTGTAAGGGGGTAATAATTATTTTATTGGGGTGTATTTAGTTTTTAAAATGGGGATATTTAATAGAAAATACCCCCTATGCAATAAAAAATACCCCTTCTTTGGATGATTTTCTTATATGTTTTGGCTGATAATTGTCTTAGAAGTGTCCTCTTTCTGCCCAATCTCCCCTATCTAGTGTCCGATATCCGATAGCTTCCGCCAGGTGTTGAGGTTCTATCTGCTGGCTTCCGGCAAGGTCGGCAATGGTGCGGGCAACTTTTAAGATGCGGTTGTAGGCACGTGCAGAAAGGGATAGCTTCTCCATTGCCATTCTGAGGAGATTGATTCCTTCCTCCGTTGGTTCTGCAAATTGGTGAATCATACGTTCCGTCATCTGGGCATTACAGTGTATTCCCTTGAAATCCTTGAATCTTTCTGCCTGAATCTCTCGTGCTCTGATTACTCTTTCCCTGATTCTGGCACTTGGCTCTCCTGGGGCTGCCTTGGAGATGTCCTTGAAAGGTACAGGACTGATTTCGCACTGGATATCGATGCGGTCGAGTAGCGGACCGGAAATCTTGTTCATATAGCGTTGTATCTGTCCCGGGGTACAGACACAATGATGCGTAGGGTCACCATAGTAGCCGCAAGGACATGGGTTCATGCTTGCTACAAACATGAAGGAGCAAGGATAATCAATGGCGTATTTGGCTCTGCTGATGTTGATGTGGCGGTCTTCCAGAGGTTGGCGCAAAACTTCCAAGGTGGTTTTGTTGAACTCTGGTAATTCGTCGCAGAAAAGCACGCCATTATGGGCAAGAGATATTTCACCGGGTTGTGGAGAGGTTCCTCCACCTACCAGTGCTACTTGCGAGATGGTATGATGAGGTGCTCTGAAAGGGCGCTGGGCAATGAGGGATACATTCTTGGCTAATTTGCCAGCTATAGAATGTATCTGGGTAGTTTCCAGACTTTCTGAGAGAGTAAGGGGTGGAAGAATGGAGGGGAGTCGTTTTGCCATCATGGATTTTCCCGAGCCGGGAGGACCTACCATGATGAGATTGTGACCGCCGGCTGCGGCTACCTCCAAGGCACGCTTCACGTTTTCCTGGCCCTTTACGTCTGCATAATCGTAGTCGCAATGAACCTGGTTCTCGTAAAACTCCTTGCGAGTATCTACAATGGTTGGGGTGGGGGATGATTTGTCGCCAAGAAACTGGATGACATCAAAGAGGTTTTTCATTCCATAAACCTCCAGATTGTTCACGACGGCGGCTTCCCGGGCGTTTTGTTCTGGTACAATCAGACCTTTGTAGTGTTCAGACCTTGCCTTGATGGCGATAGGCAGAGCTCCCTTGATAGGTTGCAATGTGCCGTCAAGGCTCAATTCGCCCACCATCATATATTCTTTGAGATGATCTTCGGGGATGTTGCCATTGGCACCTAAAATGCCGATGGCTAGAGGAAGGTCGAAACTGCTGCCCTCCTTGCGCAGGTTGGCGGGTGCCAGGTTAATGGTAATGTCGGCTATTGGAAATTTATAGCCGCTATACTGCATGGCTGCTGCGATACGGTTACGGCTTTCTTTGACCGCCTCGTCGCCTAAGCCCGTAAGATGATACATTACGCCTGTGTTGAGGCTGACTTCTACAGTTACAGTCGTGACTTCCAGTCCGTTGACTGCTGCACAATAGGTTTTTACTAACATAAGCTCTTTTTTAGAAGGTTAGAGCTCGCGGTATTATTTCAGCAGTTGGTCTAGTTTATTGTATAGATCTTGCTTGTTAAGGCCTCGGGCTGTTATTTTTCCATTTTGAAGTATGATGTTGTCGGGCATCGAAGTGAGTCCCAACTTCTTCAAAGTCTTGTCTTCCAGCATTTCACCATTGCATACTACAGCCCAGTTGATAGAGTCGCGCTTCATATTCTCCTGGCAGCTGCTCTTGCTTGCATCCAGGCAGAAGCCCATCAGCTTGAGTTTGCCTTGTGATGAGCGTTGGCGCTTCTTCAACTCTCTCTGTATGTCCTGACTGTCATAATTGAATGTAGCCCAGGTATAGATGACTGCAACAGGTGAACTGGTCAGTTCTGTGCTGGAGATGAGCTTTCCTTTGGTGTCGTATGAAGTGAAAGTTGGTAATTTGGCACCAATTCCTGCATCTTTCATGGCAGAAATCTGCTGCTTCAGTTTACCTACCAGAATATTCTTTGGCTGTTCTTTCTCCAGCAGAGTAAGGAGAGAGAGAGCTTTCTTGTAATCTGGTTGAGGGGTGGCAATGAAGTATTTCTTGATGAGAAAGAGGCTTACTACCGACTTTGCGTTATCTTCGATGAAGAGTTCTGCCTGTTTCTTTTCCTGTGGCGGAGTATTGCCAAGAATCGATTTGCGGAATTTGGTCATCAATTCGTTGTTCTTGGTACCCTTTACCTCCATTTCCTTCAAGTGGGAAGCATCGCCTTTCAGCTCCACAGATTCTCCTGATTCTGCGAAGATAGGTTGCTCAGAGAAATTTGGGAAAACGATCATCAGCGTACAATCGTCATGGCAGGGCATCTCGTATGTGAATCTACCGCCTACAACTTTGATGGTATCCACGCCTTCCATGCCGCCATCTGTGCTATAAACATAAAATTCACCTTGATTCATATTTAAAAATTTGCCCTCAAGTTTAAAGTGACCACTACTGACACCACATGATGTTAGTAAAATCGATGAAATAAAAAATATGATGTATGCAAATTTTTTCATAAGAAAAATTTTAAGGGAGGAGTGCCGCGAGCGGGACTCGAACCCGCACAGCCATTACTGGCCAAGGGATTTTAAGTCCCTCGTGTCTACCAATTCCACCATTGCGGCATGGTAAACGTTAGAGTTGGAGCGGAAAACGGGACTCGGACCCGCGACCCCAACCTTGGCAAGGTTGTGCTCTACCAACTGAGCTATTTCCGCGTTACTTAATTGCGAGTGCAAAGGTAATATAATTTCCCGGTTCCACCAAATGGATTTACAACTTTTAAGAAAAAATACGCCATTTTTCTTCAAAAAGGTGCATTTTTTCTCGTAGAAACCTAATTTCCTACTGTCAGCACGCTACCAATACCTGTGTAGGTTACCCGATATTGCATCAGCATCTTGTCTTCTTTTCCCTGTCCACCGCTTGTGATGGTACCATTTTCAAGGCTATATACTCTTTTGCACTTGTTACAGATGACCGATTGTCTGTTGCCTGTCCACTCCAGTGGATAGTTGGTACCGCCATATTGCAGGATGCAGTTCAGGCATTGCCTGTCCCATGCTACATAGCCATTGAAGTTGGATGTGCCTAGGATGAAACCATTCTTGGTGGCATCCTTCAGGTCATTTCCTGCTCCTAGATGGCTATAGTTGGCATAGTTTTCCTTGGCTGTAGAGAGGACGATTGTTTCAGTATGGCTCTTGCCATCGTTGAGGGTGGAATAGATATTCCAGGCACCATTTATCTTTTTGGCACTAATCATGGTGTAGGTGCCGGCTCCTTGGAGAGCAGTCTCAATGCTGCTTCCTGGATGGTAGATAGTTCGGAAGATAAACTGGCATGGGTATCGGGTACTGATGCTGTTGTCTGCATCGCAGGATGCCAGAAGCGAGGAGGAAAGAATGAGACAGATACACAAAAAGGTGAAGAGCACAGCTTTTGCTGCCATTCTCTTCACCTTATTATATATATACACCTTATTATATATATGATTATATATAGATGTTTTTTTCTTCATTGAGTTCAAAAAGATTCTAATGTATTAAGAGATTTCTTTGATTTCAAGATTCTCTTTGATTTCAAGGGATATCCTTTATTTCAAGAGATTCTTTTCTGCATTCTCCATACGCTCGAAATGGAACTCAGAGAGAGTCTGTTCCATAAGTGCCTGGATCTTGTCGTTGCAGAGATTGCCGATACTTCCCTCATGGGTATGATGGATATCCTTGTTAGGCTTGAATTCTCCAGCTTCGATTTCCAATCCCACAGTCTTGTAAGCATCACGGAAAGGCATTCCGTTAGCGGCAAGCTGATTTACTTCCTCAACAGAGAACATCGGATCATAACGAGGATCATCGAGGATGTGCTCGTTAACCTCCATCTTGTTGATGATGTAGGCAGCCATCTGCAGACAGTCTTTCAACTCGTCGAAAGCTGGGAGGAATACTTCCTTGATAATCTGAAGATCACGGAAATAACCCACAGGCAGGTTGTTCATGATGAGCATGATCTGCTGTGGCAAACTCTGGAGCTTGTTGCTCTTGGCACGAATCAGCTCGAATACGTCTGGGTTCTTCTTGTGAGGCATGATGCTTGAACCGGTGGTGCACTCTTTAGGCAACTTCACGAAGCCGAAGTTCTGACAGTTGAACATGCAGGCATCGAAAGCCATCTTTGCCAGGGTTCCTGCCACGCTAGCCATTGCGAAAGCTACGTTGCGCTCCATCTTTCCTCTACCCATCTGGGCATAGACCACATTATAGTCCATGCTGTCGAAACCGAGAAGTTCGGTTGTCATGGTGCGGTTCAGAGGGAAAGAGCTGCCGTAGCCTGCTGCGCTACCCAATGGGTTGCGGTTGGTCATGCGATAGGCAGCCTGAAGGAAGAGCATGTCGTCAGCAAGTCCTTCAGCATAAGCGCCAAACCAGAGTCCGAAAGATGAAGGCATAGCCACCTGGAGGTGGGTATAGCCCGGCATCAATACGTTCTTATATTGGTTGCTCTTCTGGATCAACTCGTCGAAGAGGATTTTGACAGCATCAACAATCTCCTTCAACTCGTGACGGGTGAAGAGCTTGAGATCTACCAAGACCTGGTCATTGCGTGAGCGTCCTGAATGAATCTTTTTGCCCATATCGCCCAGTTTCTGGGTGAGCATCAATTCTACTTGGGAATGAACATCCTCCACGCCGTCTTCGATGACAAACTCGCCTTTTTCGGCGATGGCGTAGATATTCTTCAATTCTGCGAGGAGCTGGGTAAGCTCATCCTTTTCCAAAAGTCCGATGCTTTCGAGCATGGTGATGTGTGCCATACTACCAAGCACATCGTATTTGGCGAGATAGAGGTCGAGTTCACGGTCGCGACCTACGGTGAATCGTTCGATTTCCTTGTTTACTTCAAAGTTCTTTTCCCAAAGTTTATGTGCCATAATTTCTTTATTTTTAATCCTGGTAAGGAATCATCGCCAGCGCATCAGCAATCTTCTCGATGCCTTCCTGCAATGGCTTCTTCACCATACCCTTGATAAACATATTGAGCTCAGCCTTGATGGTGAGCTTCATCTTGCAAGAAAATTCTCCTGTAGGGAGCAGCTGAATCCAGAAATTGAATGGGATAGGGCTGTTCTCTGTTTCAAACTTGATGGTTTTTGGAAAATCTCTGTCGATGATGCGCATCTTGAGGTCGCCCACCATAGGAGCGTTGATAGTGATGCTGTCGCTGTCGAATCTCAGGTCCTTGAGTTTCTCCATTTCCTTTCTCTTGTCCTCAGGAATCTGGTCTTTCACCTGCTCGAAGCGGTCTTTGAGCATCTGCAGGTTGTTCAGGTCGCTCAATGTACGGTAAACAGATTCCTGCTTGTGAGGAATCTGTTTGATATTACTTTCGAATGTACTTGTACTCATTATTGATGGGTAAAAAATTACTTCTTCCAGTTAGCTGGATCCTTGCGCCACTCGTGGAGCAACTCTACATCTTCCTGCTTGATGTAACCAGTTTCGAGAGCCTCTTCTACCACGTGCTCGTAGTCTGTAAGAGTAACCAATTTCACGTTAGCATCAGCGAAGGCCTTCTCTGCAACAGGGAAACCGTAAGTGTAGCTAGCTACCATACCTACAATCTCGTTGCCGTTCTTGCGAAGAGCCTCTACAGCCTTGAGTGAGCTGCCGCCTGTAGAAATCAAATCCTCTACAACAACAACCTTAGCCTTAGGATCGAGCTCACCTTCGATGAGGTTCTGCATACCATGATCCTTTGGTTTAGAACGAACGTAAACGAAAGGCAAGTTCAATTCGTCAGCCACCAATGCACCCTGTGCGATAGCGCCAGTAGCTACACCTGCAACAGCGTCAGCCTCTGGGAACTGCTCCAGAATGGCGTGTACGAGTTCGAGCTTCACATAGTTGCGGAGTTCTGGGAAAGAGAGGGTCTTGCGGTTGTCACAATAGAAAGGAGACTTCCAACCAGAAGCCCAAGTGAAAGGATCGTTAGGCTGTAATTTGATAGCCTTAACCTTCAATAACTTAGATGCGAATTCTTTCTTTAGCTTGTCCATAATCATATAAGGATTAAATAATTATAATTTATATCTGCAAAGGTACGACAAAAAAATGATTAATCATCATAAATGGCTTATTAATTATAGATTTTTAATCGTGTGTCCATCCGATGGTGGTGATGCTGAATTTCATCTTGCCTGCCTTCTGCAGTTCTTTGCAGCAGGAGATGAGGGTGGCGCCTGTGGTGCAGACGTCATCGACGATAAGCAGATGCTTGCCGGCAAGATCGGTGATGGGATGTTTGCCGTCTTTGTCGTGATAGGTATCTGATAGCTGGAATACATGCTTTACGTTTTCCAGTCGTTGCCATCTGTCCTTTTGGGTTTGACTTTCGGTGAAGGTTACTCGTCGGATGGCATCTGTGATAATGGGGAGATGGGTTCTTTCCTGTATTCCCCTGGCTATTTCCTCGCTCTGATTATAGCCGCGGTTCTTCCTTCTTGACTTCGTGATGGGGATAGGGATGATGGCATCTATATCCTTGAAGAAGTCTGATTCGATACCTTTGCTGGCGATGAGTCTTCCCAGATAGTTTCCGGTATCTGGACGATGATGGTATTTCAGTTTGTAGATGATGTAACTTGGATTGGAGTGGCTGTGATAATAGAAGAGGGCGGCGCATTTTTCGATAGGAATGCGCCCCCAGAACATCTTAGCCATATTATTCTCATAGGGGGCTTCCCAGGTTGGGGTAATCGGGAGGTCCTGGAGACAGGTGGCGCATAGCATCTCCTCTGTGCCCAACAGTCGCTCATCGCAGATGGCACAGTAACGGGGAAAGAGAAAATCTATGATATTTCCTAACAGGCTGAGCTTCATATTGTTACTTTGAACTATGAAATTTGAACATTGAACTTTATGATTAGCTTCTAATGTTTACTTTGAATTTAAACCTTTAGAAGTCGTCTTCGAAATCGATGTCTCCCAGATCTTCTTCTTTCATTTTGTCGATGCATTTGTGAATCACATCCATACCATAGCCTCTGCCGAGGGCGAAGCGGATGAGTTTCATCGAGCGTTCGTAGTCGTTTTTGGCTTTGATGTTTTTATATTTGTTTTTTAGGAGAGGGAGGAGGGTTTCCAAATACAAGTCGTCCTCGATTTCTTCGAAGATTGGGTCGGAGATTTCCTTCGGGATGTGCTTCATCCAGAGAGCCTGTTCCACTTTCCTGCGGCCCCATTTATTGCATTTTATCTTGTCGTTGATAAAGAAGCGGGTGAATCGCTCGTCATCGATGAATTTCTTCTGGGTCAGGAATTCCATATTTCGGGCGATGGCATCCTCTGGGAGTTCCCACTTCTTCATCTTGTCGAGCATTTCCTGCGAGCAATGTTCGGCTTGTGTGCAGAGAGTGGTGAGCTTCAGGAGTGCCTGCTGCTCTGTCATCGGCTTCTTGGGGCGCTTGGAGTTGTTATAATATTCCATAATGCATTTATGTTTTATTGGGGGGATTACAAATCCCCCTGGTTTTGATAAGTCGAACCTTTTTTTACTGCGGATTGCAAATCCGCAGGGACGCCTGGCGGTGGACTTTCTGGAATCGCCAGGCGTTGTCTTCCGCTAGGCGTTGTCTTCCGCTAGGCGTTGTCTTCCGTTAGGCGTTGTCTTCCGTTAGGCGTTGTCTTCCGTTAGGCGTT
>ERZ1034626.778-NODE-778-length-22729-cov-40.922819_pt1 | contig 22729 bp, 25 predicted proteins | sample MGYA00520652_ERZ1034626 | MGnify/ENA primary metagenome ERZ1034626 (study PRJEB33766, sample SAMN09781765) | gut metagenome | biome: gut microbiome | host: Homo sapiens | place: Madagascar | study: EMG produced TPA metagenomics assembly of the PRJNA485056 data... | reverse complement strand
GTGCATGATGCTCTGCAGCTGCTGTCCATACCATGTGACGTCCTCCATGTGATATTCCATATAGCAAAAAATGCACTGGTACAGATCCCTCTCCTTGATGATCTGACGGGAGGCAGCATTAAACTCCCGCGCTCTCGCCTGTTTCGACATCTTCGGCATTCTGTCTGCCTCCTTTTCTGAGTTCTTCCAGTCTATCCAGGTATTCGGAGATATCTTTCACCTGCACTCGCGCCGCGCTGATCAGATCCATCTCTGCGTAACGTACCAGGTTCTCCACGCTGCCACGGATGGACTGACAATAAGCTGCGCGCTGGTCTCCTTCGGATGGGCAGTATTGCGGAAAGTCATTTTCGAGATCTGTCTGCCCAGGTACCTGCTCTGACGATCCCATGGTGTCGGTATTATGATCATCCGCGTCAGTTTCCCGGGAGGACGAGTCATTTACCTGTGTTTGCGGCTCTTCCGGTGCCGGATCCGGTGCGGCTCCCGGGATGGTCATCTGCTCCGGCTTCTTGTCCGGCTCCTTCGGCTTTTTCTTCGGTTCTGTATTTGCTTTGGTCACACGGGATTCCTTACGCTTTTCCGGTTTTTTCTCCTTCTCTGGCTCATCCTGTTGCACCGGTGCAACTGCCGGTTCTTCCGGAGTCAGGTCCTCGCCGTAAAGATTCCTATACCTCTTCTCAGGGCTGCTGCCTCCATCTATGAGCGACCGTACTACAAGGCAGATCTGATCTTCCGTGTATTTACTCCGCTCCAGCGTCTTTATGTTGACTACCGTAGCACCTTCGGAATTTACAATGATCTGTGTCCTGCGCTCTCCAGGGATCCGGACTGTATACACTGCGTCTCCCTGTGGAATCAGTACATCCATGATCTCTGCATTATTTCTGTTTCCACTTGCTGTTTCCATAAAGCATACCATCCACAGCTTCCGGAAGAGTTCTTCCTGCTCTTTCCCCAGCTGCCAGAAGTTTCTGTACAGCGGTGATCCCTCCGGCGGAAGCATGGGCTTGTCCGTTACGGCTGCTGCCTCTGCCTTCTCGATCTCGACCTCGATGTCGGATACCTGACTTTCTGCTTTTACCTCTGCCTGGATTTCCTTAAGCTCGTCTTTTGTAAGCGTTTTAGGCAAAACTTCATTGATTTCATCCGGAATTGTCAGCATTACGGCCAGCTTGGAACTTCCAATACCTCTGTACTGCTGTTTCAGCTGCTTTGAATTACCGCCTTCAGAAAATCGCCTGTTAATATTCATAAACCGACTTGCCTGGGATGGATCCACTCCATACTCTGCATAGGCAAATTCCTCCATGTTTTTATATCCACTGGCTCTTAAAACATCTGTTTCTACTGCCTCTCTCAGCAGGTAGCCGATCAGCACAAATTTTTCTGCTGCCTGTGCAAATGCTCCGTCCAGCTCCTGCTTATATTTCCTGTATCTTTCTTCATAACTCATGATTTCTTCCATCAGATTACCTCCATAAAGTCACTCTCCAGAGCATCCGCAAGTAATGTCCCCTGCAGGCTCCCGTGCCATATTATCTTTTTTTCTTCCCTCAGCTTTGCATATCCTTCTCTGCGGGCTTTGTCACTCTTCTCCGCCAGTTTCTTGTCCTCTTCGGACAGGTTTTCCTTCACCCAACGCTGCCACTCCTGCAAAAACGGCATTGCATCGTTCAGGTCCTTGTATGCCTCATTCAGCACGGACTTTTTCTGCCGGATGTTTCCTCCCGGCTCGATTTCTACCGTGTACCAGGGAGTATCCGGTTTTGCGCTGCGCCGGAGAAATAGCAGATATGTCTCCCTGATGTTGATCCGCTGGAAATAAATATCACAGGTGTGGATACAGTGTTTTAATGTAATTCCTTCCCTGTAGATATCATCGATGCTTCTGGGAGCTACTATGCAGTAAGTGCCGTTATCATACTCATATTTTCTAAGTTCTCCGGATTCTAAAAGTTTCTGTGCACTTGCAAATCTCTTTTTCTTTGCGGATATCTCCTTCTTCTGATCCATCATGGATATCCTGGCTACAAGCTCATTGTGTGCGATGGTAAGGTCTTTCGGCTTCAGCAGGATTTCTTTGCTGCAGTCCATTTTCTGCCGGATCATCATGTTCACATAGTCTTCCCAGTCTCTCCATATTGCTGTTTTTAATGCGTGACCTTTTATTGATGATCTCAGTTCTGCCTGTTTATTCAGGTAGTTGCAGATTTTTTCGATAGTCAGATATTTTCCGATTTCTGATCTTTCCAAAACCTCCGGACTGATATCTGCTTCCGTGAGTGTTCTTATATCACAATCGCGCAATATCGTGTTCATTTGTTTTTCTTTTTGCAGCCATCTGAGCATCTCGATATTGCCATTCATGTTTTTTAATCGTTTCATCCGGGCATTATCTATTTTCAGGATCTTTGCAAGTCCACCAGATGCTTTATTGTCCAGTACTCCGTTCAGCTTTAACCAGCCGTCATTTACCATTTCATTTCCCAACCTGTATAATCCTGCCTTGTAGACCATTTCAATGGCTGGATAACGATGTTCCTGGCTTAAAAAATATCTCAGACCTGCTGCCTTATACCCTTGTTTCACGGCAATCGGATATGCCGTTTTGTATTTTCTAAATATCTGACCAAAATTTTTTTGGTACATGGTCTCGTAGTGTTTTCCCACCCAGGCTTCAGGATCTGCTGCCCAACGCATTCCCCTCCTGCGATAATCCATGTAGATATATGTCCCCCATCCTTTTGCTGTGACAATGGTTCTCCTGTACTCGCTGATGGTGTAAGTAGATTTATTAATGCTCAGGGCATCCTTATCGTCACATCTCCGCACTTCAAAGTCTCTCTGCACCAGTCCGTCCTTATATCTTTGGATGCAGGAAGCATCATGTGCACGTATCCAGATGCATTGTGTTTTCTTTGCCCGCGATATGTATGTGACCTTTTTCTTACAGACTGGGCATCTACTCTCTGTGTTGTGTGTCGGTTTTTCCGGCAGCTTTACCCTGCCGATGCACGACGTACAATATCCTTCCGTAGATTTCGACGAGGCATAATAAATATAATTGCTGCCGTCGAATGCGTTATGATGCCACCAGGTCTCGAATCCTTTGGGCGGATCCTTGATCGGCTGCATATCCTTATCCCACTGATCCGTCAGCTTCTTTATTTTTTTATCCTCATTCCTTTTTTTACAGCCTTCCTGCCACTCGCACATCCCCCAGAATCCTTTTTTTATTGTTCCCAGAATCTTCTGTATCTGGACGTTGCCTGGCGGATTCATGTATACATACTCATCCCAGTCTTTGTTATACCAGGTGTAATCTTCCAGATTGTATCCATATGCCTTACGCCATTTGTAGGATCCATCCTGCTGCCTCTCCCTTGTGATATACTCATCACCTTCATAGTTGATAAAAATGTCCCATTTTGGTATATACACTTTTTTGTCGATGTCTTCCTTTGTGCAAATAGATACTTTCAGATATCCACCCAGCTGCTGGCATCTCGCCGCCAGATGGTATTTTTCCTCGTTGATCTTTCCGCCATAATTTCTTTTTGTCCCCGGCTCCTGCAATGCTTTAATCATAGCTGGAGTGGCATTCAGGGTTCTCAGCTTCTCCAGTTCACTTTTTCTCATTTACCCGCCTCCCTTTTGCGTCATAATACACATCCGGCAGGATCTTTATCCCGTCTACCTTAAAAGCACCAATCTCCACAATGTTCCCATGGTTGTCATCACGGATAATGTAAAGGTTATCCCCTGCTTTTCCCCGGGCTTTCGGTTTTTTCCCTCGAACAACGATGTTTCCATTTCCATTAGCATCTCCACTCTCCTGACATATAACTCCTGCTGGTTTTGCCTTCGGGTGCATGGACATCCACAGCACTCCCTGACGATACAGATCATCTATCGTAAGTTCTTTTAGCAGCTTAATCTCTGGTGCCGCAATCCTGCTTCCGTACCCGTCCTCATCTATGTTTCCTCGCAGTTCCACGGCAAAATATCTGTCTCCTTCGTTTGAGTACCATCTCAATACTTCCAGTGGATTGTCTGTCGCATGGAATCCGGTATTGGCACATTTCGCCTCCTGCTCGCTGTACCATTTTCCAGGCTCGAAATAAAACACGCCTCTTCCCATGGTGCAGCTCAGGTCTTTATGAAATCCTTTATAAGCACGCATTTCACACCTGCTTTCCCAGATAGTAGTCCAGTATGATCTTTTTTAAATCATCCCGGCCACACATACCTATAAAGGCGGCACTCTCAGGGAGTCTTGCTTCCTGTATGATCCGCTTGTCTACCTCTATGCGGTTCTCGGATGACAGCTTCAGCCCGGCGGCCAGCACGTCCAACAGCTTCTTGTCCGGGTTAAATACAGCATTGGCCAGTGTATCTCTGTCTTCACCATCATGGTCCACCGGATAGTCTGTCAGCATCTGCACGATAAAGTCCTTCCAATCCTTTAATTGGCTTTCGAGATGCAGATCCTGTTCTTCCAGCTTCAGCTTGGCAATGGCGGCCATCGTCGCATTGCAGAGGCAGTCTTCCGGGTCGTCACTGTCCATGTAATCCTCGGCATCTTCCTTTTCCAGCCCGTACTTTTCAGCAAGTTCTATCAGTCCTATCAGATTTCTGTCAATCTTCATGACTGCTGCCACTATGTTCAATTCTTTTACCGTTTTAAATTTCTCCATCTCCGTCTCCTTTCCCGGTTGCACCGGTGCAATTCTGTCAAATTGTTATACTTTCCATGTTTTGTTGACCTCAACAAAATCGTCTCTAACATGAGTACTCTACTCATGCGGTCAGCTTTTCGGCACTTCTGCAAAAATGTCTTTTAGTGCTCGTTTCAGTGGCAGGTTGAACCTCATCCACTCGGCATATTCGTGCTTTTCGTTCTCCGCCAGCAGGATATGCCCCCCGTCCTCAATCTGCTGTAGGACCATTTCCCACAGAATCGCATTCTTGACATCGTTTCCCTTGGCGCTCTTCCAGCCGTTCCGCCGCCACTTCTCCGGCCAGCCTTGGCTGATGGCTGCTGCCACGTTACTGCATTCCGTGTGGATCACCACCGTGCAGGCATAGTTGAGACGCTGCAGTGCATCCCGGATGGCATAGAGGACGGATGCGCTCTCCGTAGTGTCATCATACTCGGCAATCTGCGGGGCGGCCTCATAATCGCTACCGTTCTTTCTCTTCGTGCGCATAATGTACATTACCCGCCCGGATCCCTTTGCAGATCCCCGGAGAGTCGTGCCTATAAAGATATCCACTACTTTCAATTCATTTTCCAAAATCAACACCTCCTTACCCTGTTCGGCGGTTTCCTTTTCTTCGATTTCTTCCACCGTTGTCTTCTGCGACTTATTTCTTTTTCTTCTTTCTCCTGGATCCGGAACAGTGTGTATTCCCTATAAGGTTGTCCGGTCTTAGGATTTTCTCCCTCATGATAAGATTCCCAGTCCACGTAAAAGCCTTTTGGAACCCTGACCTTGTCCCATGTCTCCCATCTCTCTATGACATCCTTCTCAGGATGAGGAAGCGGCAGATTACGGGAAGTAGAATAACTGGACTCCCGAATGCGTGATTCCGTCTTCGGGGTCTTGACCATATAATGGGCCAACTCCCGGAACTCTCCCTTTTTGTAGCAAAGCCGGATATCTGCCTCTCCGTGTGGCCATGCCTCCGCTATGATCAGGTCCGCATCCGGGATCCTGTTCATGACAATGTGAATGTGCCACGCATTCTTCGTGCCGACCTCTATGTTTCTGATCCAGCGCAACTCGTACCCCACCTTGTGATAAAACTTTCGTACCTTTTTGATAAATGTCTTGAAATGTTCCTTTGCTGTCTTCATATCCGGCGGTCTGGCATCCACCGCATAAGTCAGTGTGATGAAGAGATCCTTCTTTCGGAACCATCTCCGCATCTTCTTCCGGCAGATCCTCTCCTTGTTATACTGATTGACCTTTTTCATCTGCTCTGGGGTAGGTTTCTTTTTATCCTGCCTTGCCATCCCTGGTGCTCCATACTTCCAGTTGTGATACTCCCTTACCTCTATCACATTGGTATATCTGTCAGTTTCTTTTATGTAACTCATACCTCTGTCTGATCCTATCTTTAATATTTCAATCAAGTCCTCAAAGGCTATTGAAAGCCCCTTTTTTCTTGACTTTACTAATTCACAGAGGTATAATTATTTATAGTGATTTGCACCTCTGTGTGCTGGCCGGCATCGCCAAATGCCGGCTTTTTTATTGCACGGAATATGCCGGGTTCTGATTGGCCGACATGTAATAGCCGTCCTCCGCCGGTCTGGCGCCGTAGTAGCCTGCCTCGCCCGGAATCCGGTAGACCATGCACTCAAAACCCAGGTTGTTTTTGATCAAGCATTCTTTCATTACCTTCGCTACTGAGCGGTCGTCAAAGGCTCCCTGCTCCTTTTCATCTCTTTCCTCGTTGTAACGTCCGAATAACTGTTCCCGGATCTCCTGCGGTGCTTCCAGAAATACCGTGACCGCGCTTGCCTTGTCATACAGATACTTCGCTTGAAACCAGTCCTTCCGGATTACCGCCTTCGTAAATTCGTCCCCCATCTTCAACAGCTTGTCCATGTAGTACTGTTCTGTTTTCATCCGTTTTCCCTCCCTTCAATTCTTCCAGTTTCCGTTCCAGTTCCCGGATCCTTTTCTTCTTTTTCTGCCATTTTTCTGCCTGATTTTCCAAAAAAAGACAAAAAATAAAAAGCACTGTCGCCATGCCCATGACTATGGCGATCTGCTCTCCTACCTCTGTTGTCCTAAAAACATCCCTCAAAATCCACGCTCCGAGGAGTGATATCACAATATCTTTATACATCCGCATCCCCTCCGTATATCTGTTTTCTCAGTTTCTGTATTGCGGCCAGTCTGCTATTACAGAGATCCTCCATAAGTTCCATCGTGCTCAATAAGGATTTCCTCTGTTTATCATTTGTCGTAATAATCTGCAAACCTTCAAAGTTATAATACTTAGCCTCCGGGACTGACTTCTTTACTTCCTCATAGACCTGCGTAGCCAGTTGTAAATTACATGCCTCCCAGTATTCGTGGCCATCTTTGTACCGTAAAACTTCGCTGACAAAATAACTGATGTCTCTCATACTTATCCTTTCTGATCACGCTCTCTGCGTGGTGCCCTGCGCTGATCTACCGGGCCCACCGGAAGGAGGTCGGCATGCCGTCATAGCAGTGACATGCCGTCAATGGGTATGTGGTGCTGTCAGATGACACCACGCACAGAACGTGATCTATTATGCTTGTCCATGCCCTCTACGTGGTGCCCAGGTGGGGATCCTGGACACACGCTAATTGTGTAAAAGGGGAGTGTGGTGTTGGGAATACACCACGTACAGGGCACGGATTATTAATTATTCCTCAGGTATCAATGCTTTTTCCGGCTCGTCCGAAAGTAAATCCGTCACTTTGACTCCCAGTGCCAAAGCTACCTTGCCGATATATTTGGGCTTGACATAATTGCCCCGGCGGATTGCATACACAATGTTCTTTGGTACTTCCGCCTTATCAGCCAGTTCTGCAGGTTCCAGCATATTCTCTGCCATTGCGATCAGTATCTTCTTGCTGTCTACCTGCAACATCGTCTTATCCTTTGGTATTGGCATACCTTCACTTCCTTTCTAACTCAAATATTGCCCACCGCAGCGCTGCCTTGGTGTCCTCGTCAATGTCATCTCGCTCCAGCAGAGCATATAATCTGTCGATTCTCTCCATTCCTGCTGCCTCCTTCCCTATCCGTATCGTGAATTATATTCACGCATTAAGGCAAAAAAATATCATCTCTTTCTTTTCTGGTAAGACGAAGCACATTGGTTAATGCCACAATTTCTGAAGCATAAAAATTGCCGGATTTCATCCTGTTATACAGTGTCTCTCTTAAAATGCCGGATTTATCAGCTATCGCAGACACAGTCATCCCAGAATCACTTATTTTCTTTTTAAGCAGTTCCACATTTGCCACTTTTTAATCATCTCCTTTCGTGAACTAAATTCACTATATCACCAGTGTGAATTTGTGTCAACAGTTTTTAATAATTTTGTTGAATTATTTTACACAAAGTGCTATTATAGGCTTACAACAACTTAAGGAAGGAGTACAGCCATGCTTGCTCTATATAAAAATATTAAAGCTCGACGTTTGGAGTTAAAGATGTCTCAGGATCGTCTCGCAGAACTAACTGGGTATAAGGATAGATCTTCCATAGCCAAAATCGAAAAGGGTGAAGTAGATCTGGCAGAGTCAAAAATCCGTGAGTTTGCAAAGGCATTAAAAATTACTCCGCAAGAACTTATGGGATGGGATGATCCAGATACCGACATATCCATCGATGAGACGTTTGAAAGAATATGTGAATTCTATAATATTTTAAATCCGGAGGGAAAGGCAGAGGCGTTAAAGCGAATATCAGAATTATCTCAGATTTTGCAATATTCCGCTAACCATAAAGCTGTTGCTATTCCAATGGCGATTCCATACGATACCCTCTTGGCTGCTGCTCGCAATGATCATGCCGATGATCCCGATGAGACAGAAAAGATGCAGACTGATATGAACCTTCTGAAAAGACCTGAAAAAAAGGATGATGTGAATTGACCTATGAAAACTTACTGCAGGAAGCTGCCGATGCAAATGTATATGTAATAGAAGATGCTCCGTTCCAGTCCCGGGCCGATGGACTGATCCGTAATGATGTGATCGGTATCAATCGGACCGTGCGGCAATCTACACAGAGGGCCTGCGTGCTTGCCGAAGAGCTGGGGCACTACCATACTACCGTCGGAGACATTATCGATCAGTCCTCCGATTCCAACCGCAAGCAGGAGCTCCGGGCGCGTCTCTGGAGTTATAACAAACTGATCGGCTTGCATGGGATTATATCCTGTTACAAAACCGGCTGTCAGACAGCATATGATATGGCTGAGCATCTTGGGGTAACCGAGGAATTTTTACATGAAGCGCTCCAATGCTACCGTAGCAAATATGGTATCTATACTAGATTTGATAATTATGTTGTCTACTTCGAACCGACATTGTCTGTTCTGGAGTTGATCTAATTCACATATAAAGGGGGATTTTATATGGCTGATTTTTTAATTACACTATTTTTAGGACCTCTGGGAGTTCACAAATTTATTAAAGGCGAACATGTCTTAGGATTCGTTTATTTATTTACATTTGGTCTTTTCGGTATTGGATGGATTATTGATGTTATTTCTGCTTATAATGCCATGGTCGGGGATGTGACACCTGCAGCACAAATCGCCACTGAGACTCCAGATGTCACATTATCGCTCAATACTTCCTCTTCCAGGCAATTTGTATCTAAGCCTACCATTAAAAATGTATCTCTGACGGGATACCACACGATCCACGCTATTACCGATACAAAGCCCAATACACTTTATGCTCTACAGAAATTATGCTTTCCAGAAACCAAAAAGGGATCTGTGTCTGGCAATCAAATTCTGGCAGGCTGTGATTCTATTCTTTCACAGTGTAAGTGCATCATCGATGACTGCAAAGAATTAATTAATAATACTGATAATCCAAAAACTTTTTTTGATCGATATAGTTTATTAATATGCACTTATGAGCAAATGGCTGAATATGAGACTTACATCGAAATTTATGGTTATCAGCCTCTTGAATCCCTGGAATACTACTATAATTCTATGGATGCTTATCAGAAGAAATTAATAGATCGGCGCTATAATAAGGCAATAATCAAAGCGGATTCCTTAAAAACCGAAAGCGGCAAGAAAAACCAATATATCAAAGCATATAGTGAACTACAATTTTATGAGAATGAAATGTCTCCTCTTGTACAGGAGTATCTTAAAAAGAAATTTAGTAAAAAGATTCCTGTAGTTTCTATTGAAAGTAACTCATAGTTGCACCGGTGCAACTTACAATAAAAAAAATCAGCCCCAGTGTTGGAGCACCAGAGCTGATCTGATCTTACCGGGAAACCCGAATAAAATCACCTTGAACAAGTGCATTTTATCATTTTCCCGGACAGATTGCAATGCAAACATATGTCCGGGCATTTTTATGCCCTAAAAGGAGGATGATACTATGGCAAAGCGTATGCGGAACCCAAACGGCTACGGAAGCATTGTGAAGCTTTCCGGGAACCGCAGGAATCCCTACATGGTCAAAGTGAATACCCATATGGATGAGCGGTACTATCCGGTGTATGACATACTCGGTTACTACCCTACCTGGGCTGATGCATCCATTGCGCTGGCCAAATATAATGATGATCCATATGACATTTCTGCGGCACGTATGACTTTTGCTCAGTTATATAAATACTATTATGATGACAAGTACGTTTATGCCACAAAAAAGCTATCCAAGAGTTCTATGTACTGCACGCAGATGGCATACCGGTACTGTGCCCCATTGCACGACCAAGTCTACTCCTCTCTCCGAACAATGCACTTCCAGCGGATCCTGGATACCGGCAAAGACAAAGACGGAAAACCTTTTAGCCATTCCGTTCAAGAACATATCCTCAACCTGATGCGACAGATGGATGCCTATGGTATTGGGAACGGTATTATTAAAAGCGGGTACGCAACATATGCTAAGATCAAGATCGATGACGATGATGAACAGGGCGTGCCCTTTACGGATGAAGAACTGCGGCTGCTCTGGTCCCATAAGGACGTCCCTTTTGTGGATACCATCCTCATTTACTGTTACTCCGGATGGCGTATCAATGAGCTGGGACTAATGCCATTAAAAAACATTGATCTCGAAAACTGGACCTTTACTGGTGGTCTAAAAACTAGATGCAGTAAAAACCGCTGTATTCCGATTCATTCGGCTATACAAGACATGGTTTGTAACCGTTATCATCCTGAGTTTAAAAGTTTGATCTACCATAATGGGCAAAAAAATATCTCAGAAAGTGATTATCGAGATGAATTCAACCGTGCTCTGCTTGCCTGCGGCATCACCGAACCACACACCCCGCATGACTGCCGACATACCTTTAATGAGCTGCTTCGGAAAGCCAAAGCCGATGATACCTGCCGGTACAAAATGATGGGACATGCCGGGCGCGACATTAACCAAAAGGTATACACCCATCTCACCGTTGATGACTTAAGACCAGAAATAGAGAAAATCCAAATCCCCGCAGTGTAACCTGTGGGGATATTCTTGTGTTACTAGTGTGTTACTAGTTGTTCATAAATGTAGTGATTTTAATATTTTTTACTTTTTTTACATTTGGCTTAAATACTGGCTTTTTGAAATCAATATATTAAAATAAATCAATATGAATATCTTAAGAGTTAAGATTTGTTTAAGGATGGCAGTTGCAGAATGTATTTTACAACAGAAAAGCCGTTCACTTCCCGGTAGAGAAAGTGATCGGCTCCAGACTTCGTTGTTACGTATTCTGTATTATTCTGTATTAATTTTTCTTGCTGGAATGCTGTTTTAATTCTTCCAGGGCTTCCTTGAATTTCTCAGAACTCATGGTAGGGTTGGAACGGATCATGTCACGCTGGAAGAAATCTCGTAAGCTGCTGACATTCTCTCTGTCTGCCACGCTTCTGGTGTACTTCTGCCGCAACTCGGCGACCTCGTTCTTCACGCTTTCCAGATACTGGTTGGGAGATTTCTGTGCGGATGTGCGGAAGCTCTCCAGCTTGCCCTCAATGTTGGACTTCAGATCCTCCACTCTGGTGGTAATACTTGCGGTAAAGTCTTCCTTCTTCTGCGCCAGGCTCTCACTGAAGCCTTCCTTACGGTTCTCCAGATCCTCACTGGTCACGGCAATAATAACATCCAGCCGTTTCTGGATACGAAGCATATCTTCCTTGGCCTTCTCCATTTTCTCCAGTACATCCCGCAGATCCAGGGCTGCCTTGAAGGACAACGCGAAATCCGCACCGATCAGCGCCGTCAGCACCAGTGTCACCGGAGTGAGGATGCTGTCCGGAATGGACAACACCAGATGTTCAATGGGCTTATGGATAAACTCCGTCATCAGGATCGTCAGACCACCCCATGCCAGAGAGGACCCCAGGCAGATATGTCCCTGGAAATTGAACTTATTCTTGGAATAGTCCCAGTATCTGACTTTAAATAATGCCTCCATGGTCACGCCTGTGACATACTCCAGCACCGTAGCCCCGATACATCCGGCGATGTAGACCAGCACAAGATTGTCCTGAAACGGCATGGACACGACTAACATCATGATGGCGCCGCTGCCATACAACGGCAGGAAAGGTCCACGCATGAACCCCCTATTAACTAATTTTCTGCTCTTTATTGATACATATGTGGATTCAAAACACCAGCCGAAAAAGCAGTAAAAATAAAAGAAAAATAACCATTGAATCGCAGTATAATGATACACTGTTTAACCTCCTTTTGTTCTTCGGTTTTTCCTTACAAGCAAGGTAACTGTCATCTCATGACCGAACCGCTACGGATATACTTCCCTACGGATACACCTCCGCCTCTATGGCAAGCTTCCCCTTCCTCGTGGCATGGGGCTCACCGTTTATGCGGAATTTACCGTAGCCTCTGGCATTTACCACATCCCCCGCCTCCAGGGGCTTGGAATTATTTTCACAAAGCCTGCCGTTCACATATACCTTTCCCGCCCGGAACAGCTCCAGGCAGTCACTTCTGGATTTATTATATACCTTGGCAATGACAGCATCAACACGTGGACTTGCCACCTGAATGACCTGTTTTAACGTATCTTCCTGCGGTACTTCTGCCGCAGCATCCACCACCTCACACCTAACATGCGTATGTCGGATCTGCTCCAGATTATCACAGATAAATTCCGCAATGGTATCCAGACAGAACAAAAAAGCTTCGCCCTCTCCCGGCAGAATATCGCCGATGGTGCTGCGTTCAATACCCAGGTTCATCAGTGCCCCCAGATAATCCCTGTGGGACAGCTTGTCTGCAAATTTCGCGGATAGAGGTCTGATCCGTATACAACAGATGGGAAAGGGCTGTTCATAGCCCAGCTCCGCCTCACTGCCGAAGCGAAGTATCTTCCGCTCTGTCTCTTCCCTGCCGCCGTATAAGGTGATCCCTGCAAACTTCACTTCCCGTTCCACCTGCCACAGGGCATCCTGCTCCGCCAGTCCTAAGAATCCGGTAAAGGTGTACTGGTTCTGGTTGTAGGATTTGTCTGCCAGTTCACGGATCCGGTTTTTCAGCTGTTGTATTTCTTTTTCATTTTCCACGGACATTCCCGTACACCCTTCCTGCTGTTCTCACTTTGTTTTTGCAAATGTTACCCTATACACGTTATCCCAGTGCCACATCCAACATCATCATCAATGCAAAACCAATCGCAAAGGCAATGGTTCCCAGGTTGGAATGTTCTCCCTCACTGGCTTCCGGAATGAGTTCCTCCACGACCACATAGATCATGGCACCTGCGGCAAATGCCAGCATATACGGAAGGATCGGTGTCACGATACTTGCCAGTGCAATGGCAAGTATTGCGCCCACCGGTTCCACCGCTCCGGACAACACGCCCAGTGCGAAGGATTTGCTCCGCTTGTTACCCTCACTGCGAAGGGGCAGGGAGATAATAGCTCCCTCCGGGAAATTCTGAATGGCAATACCGATAGCCAGCGTCAGGGCGCCTGCCATGGTAACCGTTCCGTCACCACTCAGCACTCCGGCAAAAATAGCACCACAAGCCGCACCCTCGGGAAAATTGTGAATGGTCACAGCCAACATCAGCATAGCTGTACGGTTCAGGCTGCTCTTATGACCCTCCGGAGCCTCACTGCCCACATGCAGATGGGGCACCAGACTATCGATGAACAACAAAAAAACAATACCGATCAAAAAGCCGATCATTGCGGGAAGAAATGCAAGCTTTCCCATCTCTTCACACATATCCATGGCAGGTATCAGTAAAGACCACACCGAAGCTGCCACCATGACACCGGCAGCAAATCCGGTAAATATTCTCTGTATGTTGCCGCCAATCTGCTTTTTCAGGAAAAAGACGCAGGCTGCCCCTGCAGTCGTCCCCAAAAAAGGAATCAGAAGACCGGCTACTATACTCATACTCATGAAACACTCTCCTTTCTCATATTATCTTATGTAACTTTTGTATTTTTCGTATCTTGTCTGTCACAATTAGTTTTCTGCATACTCTGCCTTACACCCCGGCATCTAAAACCCGGCCAGATCATTCCCCATGACAGCATACATCAGGAAATTCACACCACACACCAGATGGTAGAAAAATACCGCGATCTCTCCGATCACGAAGATCACCTTCCAGTTCTTCCACCATTCCCTGATATTTTTCACCATAACGATCAGTGTCATCAGGAATACGAAAAACATGCCGTGCATATATCCCCAGGAAAAGTTCGCATGCATCATGCGGAAGCCCTTTTCATAGAAGACTAAGAACATCAAAGTTGCTGCAAGATAATTTAACCATGCAAACCAGTAATACCAGTTCTGCTTTATACTTTTCAGATCAAACAGCAGATTTAAGCAAAGAACGCCTATGGGCAATGCCATCCCCATAATAATACTCAACGGGATACTTTTGGAATAATTACTCCATACTTTAGCGAAACCGATGGCGATCCCGGTCTCCTCTCCCATAGCATTCGTCCCGGTAAAGATCCCGGAGAACTGATACAGCAGGGCTATCCCCGTAGGTATCATGGTCACGCACAGACGAAACGCATTGCGAAAACTTTTCCCACGGCTTACGATCAGCTGCACCAGCAGGATCAGACCGATCAGAGGCACCACCACCATAGTGAAGCTCGGTTTGGTCATGGTCGTCAGCAGGAGGCTGACTGCAAACAATGTACAGTTCTTCCACTGAAAATCCCTCTGATATTCCGACAATACCTTTACCGTCTCAAAAAAGCAGATAATCGCAAAGGGTCTGGTCGCCAGGTAAGTGGCATTCCAGAAAGGATTCGGTGTATAAATGCCCATGCAGCGGTATGCATAATCAAAACCAAAAAATGCCGTATTCTTGGGAGAATACAGATTCGACAGCAGAAACAGAGCAAACACAAGCAGTGTCACCGCAATATCGGTCATGACCTGCTTTTTATGTGACAAAGTTTCATAATGAATGCTTTTATGGATCTCACGGTTCATATAATACTTCGTGATGATCACTGCTGCCAGGTTAAAAAGCGCCGTGGTGACCGCCATTGCTGCCTTCGCTCCGATCAGCCATGCGGATAATCTGGCAGTCCAAAACAGGATCGGATACGGGAATTCATAATTTCCCGCAATGCCTGCCACCTTATTCACATAGTCCGGCATATCCGACTGGAATCCCGGCACCTGGTAGCATTCCATCCAGAACAGATATAACATGACCCCGGTATACAAAAACAGCAGGAAAAGAAATGTCACTTTTCCTGCTGTTGTCTCCCGCAGGTCGCTCTTTATGGGATTCTTTTTCATAGAGCTGATCCTTTCTAATTAAAACTGATCACGGGATCCTTGGGAGCCTTTGCCTTCTCCACGCTGATGGCATGAAGTACGGGGCCCTCTCCCTTATAGTCTGCGAAGTATTCTTTGGCAACCTTCGCTGTCACCTTGACCCATTCCTTCTGCTTCAGGTCTTTCGTGCCCGCATACTCACAGGCATAACCTAAGAATGCCATATCCTCGGCACAGCAGGTCATTGCCATGCGTCCCGGTACGAAATAACCGTCGGGGTATTCCTCGGGCTTTAATACCATGGCAAGAAACTGGATATTTTTACCCGCGTAACGCTCCAGATGATCCATGGAATCCAGATACCAGATGCCGTAGCCCTGGTTGTCCAGTACGATGGGATCCTGGTTCAGATCGTAGGGCAGATCCTCCTCGAAGATCTCGTCGATCTCACCGTTGGAGTCCTCAAAGATCACATCTGCGGCAGGATTGACTGCCTTGATGTTACGCTTGTATACGTTCAGATCCTTGATGCCGTCGCAGCGGTTGAAAATGATCATTTCGGACTTACGGATCATCTCTGCCAACAAAGACTTCATGTTGGTATAGTACATGGGGAAGGTGGAGCCGTCGATGGTCGTGATCTGCTGTTCCACTTTCCAGTACCAGGGAAGCTTCATGTTCTTGAAGTTCCACATGCCGTTATACTCGATAATGATGCGGGCGGGCTTATACTGCTTCTCCAGTTCGATCAGATGATTCGGATTGAACTCCTCTTCCTCTTCGATCAGCACCACATCCGTACGGCTTTTTTTAAGCAGTGCGGGATCGTACTCATTCTCGCCCTCTTCGCAGAGGATGAGCAGGGTCCTGCCCTTGATCTGGAAATACGGCTGTCCTAACGTAAATGTGATAAATTCCGTCTTACCGCTCTCCAGAAACCCATTTATGATATAAACCGGTTTTGTCATAATTCATACCTTTCTCTATTTATCCTACTGTTCCTGCTACATGCAAAATATGTCCTGCCAACTTACTTGCGGAACAATTCTGCCAGCTTGTCCTCGTCCAGTTTGGAACCAATGACACAGATCTTACCTGTGACTTCCGGCTTACCGCTTCTGATGTCATGTTCTTCGGGAACATAATCGTAATATACCCAGGTTCCGTCGGGAGCGGGTACCATACCCTTGGCACGCAGGATAGCACCGTACTCTCCGCTGTCCAGAGCGGTAAGGATCTTCTCGATGTCCTCTGCGCTGTAAGTGTTGGGTGTCTCAATACCCCAGCTGGTGAACACTTCGTCTGCATGATGGTGATGATGGTGGTCATGGTCATGACAACCGCAGGTGCAGTTCTCGTCATGGTCGTGATGATGATGTTCGTGGTCATGATCGTGACCGCAGCACTCATCCTCATCATGATCGTCATGGATATGCTCTAACATTTCCTTCATCATATCTTCCAGTTTGTCAGCACCTTCGATGGTCCCTAGTACTTCCTTGCCGTCCAGCTGCGCTAACGGTGTGGTGATGATGGTTGCCTTGTCATTATGCTCACGGATCATCTCCACGCAGGCATTCAGCTTCGCCTGGTCTACCTTATCGGTTCTGCTTAAGATAATGGTTCCGGCGTATTCGATCTGATTGCTGAAGAATTCGCCGAAGTTCTTCATATACATCTTGCACTTGGATGCATCTACCACTGCTACTGCACTGTTAATCTCCACATCCAGGTCACCTGCCACATTCTCCACAGCCTTCAGGACATCGGACAGCTTGCCGACACCGGAGGGCTCGATCAGAATACGCTCGGGAGCGTAGGTGCTTATGACTTCCTTCAGGGAAGTACCGAAGTCGCCTACCAGAGAGCAGCAAATACAACCGGAGTTCATCTCCTTGATCTCGATACCGGCTTCTTTTAAAAATCCGCCGTCGATACCGATCTCACCGAATTCATTCTCGATCAGAACGGTCTTACTGCCGTCCAATGCTTCCTTTAATAACTTTTTGATCAGGGTGGTCTTACCGGCACCCAGGAAACCGGATACTACATCTATTTTCGTCATTGTGTTTTCCTCCAATCTGGGCTTAAAAACCCATCCTTTTTATTTTCTATCATATTTCACGGATTGTCAAGTCCTGCCCGCTCGCTCTCAATGATACTGTAAGGAACCACAGCCACTTTTCCTTCTTCATCCGCGCCGCACAGGATCCCTAAGAATACTCCGTCCTCCGTGAAGGCACCTCCTCCCGACATTCCGGGCTCCATCAGTCCCTGCAGCAGAAGCATGTACTGTGTAAAATCCTCCACATAAATCCAGGGCTCCACCACAAAAGCATAGACCGGCTGCCCCGAAGTGCCGCCATACATCCATACATCCTCATAGACTTCCAGCGCATCAAAGGCGTTCCGGTCCGTATCTGCCACAAGGCAGGATTCCCACGTACTTTCCGTAAGGTCTGCCTTATCCACCCATAGAAATGCCAGATCACAGTTCTTAGCTTTCACGATACCGGAAGCTGCGACGACCGTTTCATCGGGAAAAGTCACCAGAAGCTCACCGGTATCATGCTCCAGCACATGCCCTGCCGTCACGATCAGCATGGACTCCTCATTCTCATCATAGATCACACCGCTACCCTGCAGATCACCTGCCCGGACACCCACCAGAGACTGAAATACCCGCAGATCCGTCTCCGTCAGCTTCTGCGGGATTTCCTCCGGGATCTCGAACTTAGTGATATCCGGCAGAATTCCTTCCTCCGTATAAGAAGCACTTTCTGTTTCTTCGGCAGTCGCAGTATCCTGCTGCTTTGCCCCACAGCCCGTAAGCAGCAGTGCGCAGCTCACAATAAGGCTCATACCGATCCTGCTAATAAGAAATTTTCTCATTTATGATTTTCCTCTCCGCGTGCTACCCTTTCCTATAACCAAACAGCGGACCGCATTACGCAGTCCGCCATTTCTCGAGAAATGTAAGCAAAAAATAAGCCGAGTTCTGTATATGACGATCATCTATCTAGTACGACTGTCACCAGCCGCATCAAGCGACCTACCTGAAAGCAGACCGGGCCGGTCTATCGCTCTCTATTTGGTCTTGCTTCGGATGGGGTTTACATGGCTCCGTCTGTTACCAGCCGGACGGTAGTCTCTTACACTGCCTTTCCACCCTTACCGGCATAAAGCCGGCGGTATATTTCTGTTGCACTAGCCTTGGAGTCACCTCCACCAGACGTTATCTGGCATCCTGCCCTGTGAAGCCCGGACTTTCCTCACCTGCATAAAGCAGCCGCGATCATCTATTTTACTTACACTTGTTCGATTATATCTGTTCCAAATAAAAAAAGCAAGAAAAATATCACGCACAGTCTTACGAATGCAAGCATTCGACGCCTGTCAGGTAGGTTTGCGCCGGTAGCCGTGTAAACTATTCAGAACCACATTCGCAAAATTGCATCTGACGATGCTTACTTTTTGCTCATGTGGTTACTTCGTCGCATCAATTCTGCCGCACAGTCTTACGAATGCAAGCATTCGACGCCTGTCAGCAGAATTGCGCTACTCTGAATAGTTTACACGTTGAAGCAGCTTCCGCCTACGAACTCTCTGCACAGAGAATTGTTCGGGAGGCTTTCGCTGGTCACACCCAGGAAATACTCTAAAAACTTTAACAGTCTCTTGGCTTCGTAATATTCCGGTTCTCCCTTGTCGATCTGGAACAGCAGCGGTTCTGCGAACTGCTTTAATACCGCCAGTTCATAGATCAGCACGGAATTGAACATCGCATCCGCATCCTCCTGGAACGGGAAGATGTTCTGCTCTTCGCCCCGGCGTACAGAAGCCCACATATCGATGGTGCGTCTCGCATCCGCACCTCTGGTCCTTGCATCTCTGACCATACGGCGGAGAAGTCTTCCGTCCGTAGTCGGGATCCGGTTATGCTCATCAATGTTAATATTGGTCAACGCACTGATATAGATCTTGTATTTACTCTCCTCGGGAAGCGCATAGGATGTCTTCTCGTTCAGACCGTGGATACCTTCGATAACCAGAATATCATCGGGTCCCAGCTGTTTGAAATTGCCCTTATACTCCCTTTTTCCGGTCTTGAAGTTAAAGGAAGGCAGTTCCACACGCTCGCCGGCCAACAGTCTGCACATGTCGTCATTGAACTGCTTTACATCGATTGCTTCCAGACATTCAAAATTATAGTCTCCGTTTTCATCCCTGGGGGTAAATTCTCTGTTTACAAAATAATCGTCCAGTCCGATGGGATGGGGCGTCTTGCCCAGCGTCTTTAACTGAATGGACAGTCTGTGGGAGAAGCTGGTCTTGCCGGAAGAGGAAGGCCCCGCGATCATAACGAACTTCACACCGCCCCTGCCTGCGATATCCTTGGCGATCTCACCGATCTTGCGCTCCTGCTCCGCTTCCTGTACCAGGATCAGCTCGCTTAGAGAGCCACTGCAGATCTGGTCATTTAAGTCTCCTACGGTCTCGATGCCGATTTTTTTGCACCACTCTTCAGATTCCTTCAGTGTCCGGAACAGCATTTTCCGCTCCACAAAAGGTTTTACGTTCGTGGGATCCTGCTTATCCGGCAGTAACAGCATAAAGCCCTCGTCATACGCAATGACATCGAACCATTTTACATAGCCTGCATTGGGCAGCATATAACCGTAATAATAATCATAATAGCCATCCATCTCATAGATGTTCACAAAAGAGCCTCTACGATAACGGAACAGCTTTTCCTTATCCTTCATGCCCTCTGTGTGAAACAGTTCCATGGCATTATCCAGTGAATAAGATCTTTTTAAGAAAGGTGTCTTTGCCGCCACCAGTTCCCGCATTCTGTCTCGGATCTTCGCTGCGTTGTCCGCCGTCGCGGCGATCTGGCCCCTGGGGGAGATATAGGATCCGTTGCCTACTGCGAACTCTACTCTGCAGTTCTGCGCCGCCTCTCTGCCATAGACATCAAATACAGCTTTCAAAAAAAGCATGGTGGCAGAGCGCACGTAAGTCTTATTCCCCACATTGTCTTTCAATGTAAAAAAGGTGATCTCACAATCCCTCGTCAGCTTTTTGAACAGTTCTCTGATCTTGCCGTCTCTGGCTGCCAGTGCGATCAGATTGTCATATTCCTTCTGGTAATCATTGGCTACATCTTCGTAGGTAGCTCCCTGGGGATATTGTCTCTCTTCACCGTTTACCTTCACTGTGATCATTTTTCTCACCCTGTCCTTTTGTAATCTCTTTTTGCAGGTCTTATTATCTAAATGCAATCCGGTTCCTTACCATTATCATACCACTCCAGTGCCCGGGTAAGCAGCGCGGTCTCCTCCGCGATCTCCTGTCTGCGCCGCATCGTTTTGGGATTTGCTGCATCCGCTTCTCTCTCCAGCCGCTTCGCGATTTTTCTATGTTCCGCAAGCTGCCATTCTACATAATTCAAAAGCAGCGGACTCTTACGGGACAGCAGTATCGGACCAAACTGCCCGGTCAGTACGGCTTCAGCGTCATCTGCTTTCCAGGACTCTCGCACCTGTGCTCTCACCGCATCCTCAGACATTTCGCCCAGCCAGCGCACCTTCATCATAAAATAATACTTTCCTTCTTCGTAGATGATATTCTCATCCATCAGAAGATATCCCTCTTCCATCAGAAATGCCCGAAAATGCGGGATCTCCGACTGGGGCTGTAAGATCAGTTCCCGAAATCCTTTCGCCTGTTCTCTTCCTTCGGTAAGAATCTTCTCCATGAGAGGTCCACCCATGCCGGCGCAGATCATCCCGGCAGCCTCTCCGGTCTTCAGGCTGTGCAGACCGTCAGAAAGTCTTGTCTCTATCCTGTCCTCCAGTCCGTACTCCCTGATATGCTCTCTGGCATGTTCCAGTGGACCAGACCGGACATCCATGGCGATCACTCTCGGGGAAATGCCCTTCTGCACCAGATAGACAGATACAAAACCATGGTCACACCCCACATCTGTTATCACAGTGCCGGGAGTGACCATGTCTGTTAATGCCTGCATTCGATTGGATAATATAACTTCCGCCATTAATCCAGATAATCCTTCAGCTTGCGGCTGCGGCTGGGATGACGTAATTTTCTAAGTGCTTTTGCTTCGATCTGACGAATACGCTCACGGGTAACGTTGAATTCCTTACCCACTTCTTCCAGGGTGCGGGCACGTCCGTCATCCAGACCGAAACGAAGTCTGAGTACCTTCTGCTCTCTCTCTGTCAGAGTACCGAGCACCTCCACCAGCTGCTCTTTTAACAGAGTAAATGCCGCTGCATCGGAAGGAACGGGCACATTGTCGTCCTGAATAAAGTCTCCTAAGTGGCTGTCTTCCTCTTCACCGATAGGAGTCTCCAAGGATACCGGCTCCTGACTGATCTTTAAGATCTCACGCACTCTGTCTACCGGCATGTTCATCTCTGCTGCGATCTCTTCGGGGGTCGGTTCTCTTCCCAGCTCCTGCAGCAGCTGTCTGCTCACACGGATCAGTTTGTTGATGGTCTCTACCATATGCACGGGGATACGGATGGTTCTAGCCTGGTCCGCAATGGCTCTGGTGATGGCCTGACGGATCCACCATGTCGCATAGGTGGAGAATTTATATCCCTTACGATAATCGAATTTCTCTACTGCCTTGATCAGGCCTAAGTTACCTTCCTGGATCAGATCAAGGAACAGCATTCCACGACCCACATATCTCTTGGCAATGCTGACAACCAGACGTAAATTGGCCTCTGCCAGGCGCTTTTTTGCCTCCTGGTCGCCCTCTTCCATTCTCTGTGCCAGTTCGATCTCTTCCTCAGCACTTAACAGAGGGACCTTACCGATCTCCTTCAGATACATACGGACGGGATCCTCAATGCTGACGCCTTCCGGCACGGACAGATCAATGTTCTCCACATCCACTTCGTCATCATCGGTCAGAATGATCTCTTCATCATCCACATCATCGTCATCGGTAATCCGCAGTACATCTACGTTGTTCTGGTCCAGATACTCCAGAACTTTCTCCATCTGTTCCTCTTCCAGAGGCATGTCCGCGAAGAAGTCGCTGATTTCCTGATACTCCAGCACATTCTTTTTCTTTTTTGCCATATTCAGGAGCTCTTTTACCTTCTCCGCAAATTTTGCCTGTGTGTTTTCATCCATTTTCGTGGTTCCATCCTTTCATTGCCATTATTTATAGCCATATTTCGTATTTTTTATAACT
>ERZ1034626.772-NODE-772-length-22846-cov-5.413058_pt1 | contig 22846 bp, 44 predicted proteins | sample MGYA00520652_ERZ1034626 | MGnify/ENA primary metagenome ERZ1034626 (study PRJEB33766, sample SAMN09781765) | gut metagenome | biome: gut microbiome | host: Homo sapiens | place: Madagascar | study: EMG produced TPA metagenomics assembly of the PRJNA485056 data set... | reverse complement strand
TACGTTGACCAGCTATGCCAAGTTGATATTGCAGCGCGTGTGCCGTATTGTCGGACATCAATCGGCAATAGGCTGAAAATTATTGATAAAATGTTGGATGTGTGATATCATAATCCTAATAGGATGCGATTTCTCACGAAACGCATTGAAGCGGCAGGCTTTCGGGTCTGCCGCTTTTCTTTTTGCACGGATTGTTGTAGGCAAAGTGGGGGATTTTGTCTTATTCGCACTAGTTTTGTCGAAACTCTTGTCTTGCAAGTCAAAACGTGATATTTTATTTTTGCTTCCAATGTGAAGCCCTTAACAGTTAAGCGCTCATGCGGATTTTTCCGTGTGGGCGCTTTTCTTTTTATCCTTGCAAATCTTCAGCGGAGACGTTGCAAGCTGCTGCGATTTTCTCAAGCGTTTTCATCCGGGTAGGTTTTCCGGCTTCTGCGTGTTGGATTGTCGCGGTGGACAACCCGGTCTTTTCTGACAGTGCACGAATGGTCAAACTGGCGCTTTCCCGCGCGGCTTTAATTTTGCCCGCGTCCACGCCGAGTGTCTTATAATCGGTCGACATATACCCGATTTGGAACACGCCCTGCTGCTGCATCGACAATGCCTTGAGTGCAAAGCTGCTGTCAATGTCCTCGATGTCAACATCCTTCAGGACGTAAGAGCAGGCGTTGTCCAGCTCCGGGGTCATCTTGTGGAGCTTGTGCGCCAGCGTGATTTTCATCATCACGGCGCGTACCGGAAATCTTGCTGCGTTGCTGAGGTCTGCCTGATTTGCATGGTCAGGGGTGCAGGCTTCGTCCAGCAAGCGATACAGCTTGCCGAGGTTGCGGATAGTTGTGTTTTCCATGGTGCTTCTCCTAACGCCCGTATAGCCAGATAGCGCAGCTAAGATTTATTTATTCAGCATTTCCATCACGGCGTTGTAATGCCGTTCGTATTCTTCGCCAACGGCAAGTTCTTTTTCGGCTTTCACCTTCTGATAAGCCCGCTCTTCTCCGTAGATTTCGCTTTCGATTGCATCGGGGATCTGAACGAATGCTTTCTGCTTTTTGCCATTGACCATCACATACACGCCGAATGCGTAATGCACGTTTTCCGGCCAACGCCCGATCTGCTGCTTGTAGGCACCCGCCTTCATCTCCTGCCCATTCACCAGCAGGGAGTTGATGGTGTACTGCCATTCGTGGCACGAGACTGTCACTTCGTTGCCATCATTCCAGATGGCTTCTTCTGTGATCACCTTTTTGTCAATATCGAGGTCAATTTTTGCGCCGCGGGCTGTATTCCAAGAGTATTTCATTTTTGCTCCTCCTAAGTTGTTTTTACGTTCCTTTTGACACCCTTATTATACCACAAAACTGCTACAAGTGATACAGACGTAATCGCCAAGCTTTTCCTTATTTTTTTGTTCATTTTGTATCAGTTGTATCAGTTTATATTTGTCCTTCGTTTGACGTTCGTTGTCTTTCGATTTTTGCCGATGCAGTACACTGGTCACATCAGGAGGGATGTATTATGAGCTATTATCCGACACCCGGAACACCTTACGTTCCGCAGCAGCCTGTCAATCCTTATGGCGGCATGGGAACGGTAGGTCTTGCCGCTCCCCTGCCAAACACACAGATGCAGCAAACACAACCGCAGCGTCCGCAGCCGATGAATGGGCAGCAGCCTGTTCAGCAGTCGGCACAAGATGGCGGTTGGCTGCTTGGCAGACCTGTTTCCAGCAGGGAGGAGTTTTTGGCAATACCGTCTGACTTGTACGGCAGACCGACCTACTGCCCGGACTTGCGCAGCGGTGTGATCTACTGCAAGCGGCTCAACCCGGACACCTGCGAATCTTATGTACAGGAGTTTTACAGCCCGGAAGCATGGCGGCAGATGCAAGCACAACAGGCACAGCAGACCGCTGCACCGACACAGCAGTATGTGTCCATTGAAGAGTATACCGCCCTCGTCCACAGGTTTGATGAACTGGAAAAATGGCAAAAGAGCTTTTCTAAGCCTACTGCCACAGCGAAGAAAGGAGAATAACGATGTCCTCTCCGTTTGATATGATTACTCACAGCCCCATCATGCAGCTTGCAAATCTGGCTCGTGCAGGGCAGAACCCTATGGGGCTTATCCAGCAGCTGGGCGGGCAGAGCGCACCCATCATGCAGGGGCTAAACCTGATTCAGGGCAAAAACGAAGCACAGCTTCGAACAATGGCGCAGAACCTCGCCAAAGAGCGTGGCATCGACCTGAACCAACTGGCAAGCGTCCTGAATTTGACGCTTCCAAAGTGAGGAGACTTTGCAATGGATGATTTTGAAAACAGCCATTCCGAAAAAGATTTTGACATCAACAATCTGTGCGGCAATGACAAACTATGGGTTCCTTTGATGCTTGGCTTGATTTTCGGTGCTGTCAGCAAAACGTGGGACGACCCGAAAGATAAAAAGGACAACCCTCCGAGCTGACTTGATAATCCCCCAATAATCATCTCTCACAAGCGAAACGCTTCTCAGTCTTGCGGACTTGATAAAAACCGCTTTTATCTGGCTTCGCCCATCGCATACGGCGGTGGGATAGCATAACGCAAAACTGAAAGGAGTTTTGTTATGGACGATTTTGCAACTGGCTATCTGGCTGGGCAGGACGGCGGCAATAACAACGGCGGATTCTTCGGCAACGAGGGTCTTTGGGCTGTTATTATCCTCGCCATCATCTTCGGCTGGGGCAACTACGGCAACGGGCGCAACGGCAGCGACAACGGCATGAACAGCTACATCCCCTATCTGGTCGGCACTGGCGCAACCGGTCAGGGCGGTGCAGACACCCGTGCGGCTCTGTCCGAGGGTTTCTACCAGCAGGATACTTCCCGCTCTCTGGCGGGCATCCAGAGCGGTATCTGCTCTCTGGGCTATGACCAACTGGCACAGATCAACGGCGTCAACGCCGCTATTGCTGGCGGCTTTGCTGGCACCAATCAGGCAATCTGTCAGCTTGGCTACCAGAACGCACAGCTCGTGAACGGTCTGGAACGCAGCGTGTCCAACGGCGACAACGCCATCAACCTTGCCATCATGCAGGAGGGCAACGCACGGCAGGCTGGCCAGACCGCACTTGCCACGCAGCTTGCATCTTGCTGCTGCGAGAACAAGCAGCTCATCGGCGACCTGAAGTACACCATCGCAACGGAGGACTGCGCCACCCGTCAGGCTATCGCAGACAACGCCCGTGCGGTTATCGACAACTGCAACGCGAACTACCGCGCTGTGATGGATTACTTCACGCAGGATAAGATCGCCACTCTGACCGCTGAAAACCAGAGCCTCAAGTTTGCCGCTTCTCAGGATCGGCAGAATGCGCTTCTGACCTCCGCGATGAGCGCCCAGACTGACACCATCCTGAACCGGGTCAATCCTCGTCCGATTCCTGCTTATCAGGTGGCAAATCCCAATTTGGGCGTAAACTGCTGCGGCTGCGGCTGCTAACCCACACACTCCCCGATAAAACCGGGTGAACCATCGGGGCAGGGGTAAGACACCTCTGCCCCTGATTTTTTAGGAGGAAAACATTATGGCTTGCAAAACAAGCTGCAAACTCTGCCCCCATCTGGTCTTGAGCCAGTCTGTGACGTTCGCCAACGACACGCTGACCATCAATATCCCTGCTGGCTCTTACGCAGCGGGAGAAAAATATTGTCTGGTCATTGCTCAGGCTTTGCCGGACACGACCACCATCAACGCCCCTGTGGTCATCACCATCGGTGCAGGAACTACCGCATACCCTCTGACCGACTGCAACTGCGCTCAGGCAACTGCTGAGAGCATCCACGCTCGCACCCGCTACGCTACCCGCGTTGCAACGTCTGCGACCGGCACCGGCGCGTTTAAGTATCTTGGCTGCTTCTGCCGTTCCCACGCTGGCGCGCCCGCGTCTATTTCTTGAGGAGGTGTTAGATTATGGGCAAGAACAATTTCCGCCGCATGATGATGCTCCGTGACCACGACAAAGACCGTGAGCCGGAGCGCGACCGCCTTGAGGAAGAGCGTGACCGCAGGGAGCGTGAGCTGGAACGCCGTCTGCGTAAGCTGGAGATCGGAAACGACCGCTATCCCTACTATCCGCAGGAAGAGAACCGCTACATCGACCCCTACCCTATCCCCCGCTACCCTGACGTAGAGAATGGGCGCAGAATGCCGCAAATCGGCTTCTCGCAGAACGGCGACTGGGATAAACGGTCTGGGCAGTACGAACGTGGTGGTGCAGACAGCCGTTCCATCAAGATGCCCCGCCAGCACCTCACCCACGATGAAGCTGAGGAATGGTGCGACAGCATGGTAAACGCTGACGGCACAAAGGGCTGTCACTGGACGCTTGAACAGACGCAGGACGTTGCGAAGCAGCGCGGCATAACCTGCGACAAAACCGACTTTTGGGCCACCATGAACATGATGTACAGCGACTACGGCAAAGTCGCAAAAATGTACAGCGTGGATAACACCAACTTCTACGCTGACATGGCCGCAGCGTTTTTACAGGATAAGGACGCTGTGGACGGCAAGCTGGTCGAGTACTGGGAACGCATTGTAGAGCGCGGATAAGGTCTGCAGACTTTTTGCAGACTTTCGGATAGCAATTAAGTGCAAATATCTGTTAGTATTCGATAGTATCCGAACTACTGCTAATACAAAAAATCCGCATGAACACTGGATTTTCCAGCATTCATGCGGATTTTCATTTGGTGCGAGGGAGGGGACTCGAACCCCCTTTATATCGCGTCAAGTCGTGTTTTTTCTTAGCTTTGCAGACTTTTTGCAGACCTATTTCTTACTTTGGACATACTCATCCAGCTTTGCGATGTACTGCTTGTCTTCTTCATCGCGCAGCTGCTGGTATATCTTTCGGGTCGTTGAAATGTCTGCGTGACCCATAAGTTTCTGGGCCACCATGTCCGGGATACCGGCGTAAAATAAGTTTGTCGCGTAAAAATGCCGGAACTGGTGCGCCGTTACAAGCGCTTTCCACTTGTAGTACACCCTGTACTTGCCCGGTTTTCCTTTGATCCGGGCGCGCTTCTCCTGCTTCACACTCAGGCCGAGACCCCGACAGTAAATTGCCCAGCGCCACTCATACTGCGACTGAGACAGCGGCTTCGCTTCGCCGGACATTACATAATCCGTGTCCGCGTGATCGGCTTTCTGTTCCAGCAGCATCGGGCGAAAGGTCGTCAGGATGGGCACATCTCTGTATCCCTTCTCTGACTTTGGCGTTTCCTCATAGGCGTGGTTACGATCCCAAGGCATTGCAGAACGCACATGGATCACATTCTGCTCAAAGTCCACGTCTTTCCATTGCAACCCGTTTGCCTCACCGAGACGAAGCCCGGTGTACTCGAATAGCTGCGCCCAGAAACCGCGTCCCTCTGGATGTGCGTCAATAATATCTCTCTGCTCTTTTGTCGGCTCTGATCGCTTGCCCTTTTTCATCCCGGCGGGGGGCTTTGCCAGAAGAACCGGATTGCTGGTACCGTGATAGTTGGCGCACCAGAAGGTAAAGATACAGGATAGCACGCTTTTTGCATTGGTGATAGTATGCAAGGCTTTGCCGTCCATCTTCATGCGCTCCATATATCCGCAGACTGCCTGTGTGTCGATGTCGGCCATCGGCGTGTCGCCAAAGCATTCCAGAAGCGGAGGGATATTCTTGACGTAGGCGTTTATTGTACCACGTTTTACCGGATTTGTCGAGCCTGTAATGTAATTTTTGTACGCGATTGCCATTTCTCGGAAGGTGGCACCGCCGTTATTTTTGCTTTCTTCCAGCGTTGCCTGCCGGTAGGCTTCTTCATACTTTGCGGTCGCTTCGGCAACCGTGGCGCCTAGGAAGTGCTTATACTTTCCGTCCGGCATTTTGCGCTTGATCTCGTACCGGCCGTCAGCGCGTTTCGTTCTTTTTCTTGGCATCCTCTATCGCCTCCTTGTTGATGGAGTAGACATCTTCCATGTCTTTTGCTGCCGCCATTCCACAATCGCGCGCCTGACACAGCATTTCCATATTCGGTTGCAGCCCTTCGGGATCTACATCCGTTTTTGTCGCCATGGCGATTTCGTAGTGGCTCAAGATCGTATTGACCACGGCCACCCTGTCGCGTAGCGGCGTGTGCAGGTTGGCCACCATTTCGGTAAGCACGCTCAGATGGTCCGATCCGTGCGCGCCGTAGCGGATGTACAAGAGCGTGTCTACCTCGTATGCGCTGCACTCTTCTATGGCTTCGTGCAGCATCCGGCGTTTTTCTTTGTCGGTGGGGTCATCTTCCAGCCGTTCCAGCAGCCCCGGGTGGATGCAGGAATCCAGATACCGCTCCAATGAAACCCCACAGCCCACGAACCACTGCATCATCATGGGAAAGGAAATTGCGTTAATCCCCTGCTCCCACTTAATTACGCTTTGCCGGCTTACGCCCATTCGTTTCGCAAGTATGGCTTGGCTGATTCCGGCCTCTGCCCTTGCTTTTTCCAATGTTTCCGCAACACGCAAAACCCAATCATCCATTTCCAAACATCCCCTTTTTTTCGACAATTACACAAAATTCGACTGTTTTTCTGTCTTTTTTGGTTTACCATAAACTTCCAAAATTTGATGTCGAATCTGTTCCTTTTTCCGTGTTATAACATAATTGTCAAAAAAATCCAGAAGGAGTGTAAAAGTAATGGATAACATCAAGGTTCTGAACGAAATCCCGGAAGATATGGTAATTATTGACGGCATGCCGGCATCCAAACCGCAGAACGCTGATGGAAGCCGCAAACCGTGGGAGGGTTAAGTTATGATCAACACAAATACCAAAGAAGCTATGCTCTACGACTACGCACAGAACGACGTGCGCAAGCTTGTCTATCATCTCTCGCAGGCCGGGTCTGATGGGTCTGCCTATGATGCAGCTTTCCAGATCCTGAAAGCTGCCGTTAAGGATCACAACGCTGGCCACGACCCCGGTGCACGGTATCGCAACATCAACGGGCGCATCGTTGCAGTGCCGGCAGAGTCCCCTTGTCCGTGTGATCAGGAGCATTAACTGAGCCGCTAATTTTTGTCGGCAGGGCATTCAAAGGTGTCCACTGTGGACACCTTTATTTTTTATTAAGCTTTTCGTATATCCGTTTCACATCTTGTACAAGCAGAGAAAAAATTGTTTTCAAGAACATCCACACTTGCTTGAATATCCAAACCATAACGTTCCACGCCAAAACGATACCGGCAATAATAATGTCACATAACAGGTCTGTCAATTTTCCAGCGGTAGACTTTCGATACGCATTGTACTGGCGCTTTCTTTTCGCTTCTTTCTCGGCGTATCCGTTGTATGGCCTGCTTCTTCTTGGCATAAATATTCTCCAACAAGATGGTTAATATGCAAACTTTATAAATTTACTTCCCTGTTTGTGCGCTTCTACCTTTTCCAGTGCTCGCGCACGAACAGCCGGTGATGCTGCATTTATGCAATCGTAAGCTTCCATAATCTGAGATATAGCGTTTCGGTCATTTACATAAGTACTCATTTTATAATCGAACTGCGCATTGTCTCCTTTAAATCTGTATGTAACCTTTTCTGCTTTGATAGATTTTTTCAGCATTGAGATTTCCTGCTCATCTGCAATATCATCACCAAGCTCCCAGACATAAACATTGCCAGAAAAAATTTCTTTTACAACTTTTTCACTTTTCTTGGCTCTGTCGATTTCTTTCTTGTAAACTTCTCCGTCCACTGAATAAATTATTTTGTCCCAGAAAATCCAGTTTTTTGCGTAATAAGTGTACATCAACCGTAACGGTTGAACATTATTATCAACAACGCAAAAATAAGGAAGAATAAAATTTGTCTGATTCAGTTTGGGGTAATCCTTCCAAAAGAAAAAGTCCACGTTTTCCACGTCATCATGTTCGCGGTAAACCGTATTGTTTAACTTCTCGGCAAGTGCATCCACCTGAAGATCTTCCAGTTCTTCCTGATACAATTTCAGCTTGTCGTAGTTAGAAACCATCGACTGCCATTTTGTCGGCATGGAATCGAATGCGGCTTGTGCGTTGTTGATTGCCGTCTCGCTTTCCAGAGTGACCGGGGCTATTTGAAGGATCATCGCTTCCACCTGCTCCGGCGTTACGGCATCATTCTGGGCATCAAGAAAATCGTTTTCCGCTGGTGCGTTTTCCGACATGACAGCTTTTGCGGCTGCTACACGTTCTTCAGCCGTGGCGCTTTGCAGCAGATTGTACAGGTTGATGATATCTGTCATGCCTTGTCGGCTTTCGCTATCAATGATCGTGGTCTGCGCTCTTTGCGTACCGTTGACCTTTGCGCCATTGAAACGCAGATATGCAGTGTCGGCGTTCAGAATGCGGCTCAGGCAGTCCATATCCTCGTCGTTTCCACCAAAAGAGACGCTTTCGTAAAAAATCTGGTCATCGGGATAGTACTGGCGCGAAACTTTCTTAAACTTGTAGTTCGTCTGACTGGTATAATTATTGTATTCGCCAATCAAAACGTCTACATCGTTCCAGTAAAAATAGCCCTCGGTATCCTGAGATGTGAAGCTTATACCAAACCGGACGGTTTCACCGTTTGAATACACATACGGCATCATGTAGCTTTTGTTATTGTCTGTTTCGTAATTTTCGTAAGCGGATTCAAAAAGCCAGATGCCATCCTCGTATGATACATCAATGTTTGCCAGTGCGTCTTTGATTGCCTGCACTTTGTCGGCGTTTACGTCATTCTGCTGCGCAAAAACCGCAAAAGGAACGTCCCCGGCGGGGCTGGTGGCCAGTGCGGGCAACGCTGTACCCGCCATCAGAGCAGCCACAATTGCGCCTGCTACAACAACTTTGCATTTTTCCGCAATTTTCATTCAAAATTCCTCTTTTCTCTTGATTTTTAAGGATAACAGTTGTAACATAGAATTATCGAATACAACAAAAAGGAGTGTTTCTTATGCCTGACGCTGAATTTCTTGCCTACCTGAAAGAGCATCCCGCACTGTGGGGCATTGTAATGGGCGTTTTGCTGGAGCATTCCGAAACCGAAGATGCTGCACAGGCGTCCTGAAACGGTTTTTTACACAAGAAAGGAGACTTTATATGTTTGGAGCAACCCGCAAGAAAGATGTTTGCGAGAAAGACACAAGCAAATTCTCGGAAGAATTCCCCATACTTCCTACCTGCTCGCTTACTGGGGGGTTCTACAACCACAGCTTAGCGCTGGATAAAGATAAACCGATTCCTCAAGAAACGGTTGACCTTGCAAAGGAGATCATGCAGGTCATGGCGGAACGGAAAATTCCGTATCAGACTGCCATGTATTTACCAGAAGCTTTGTTTTGCGAGCTGGAAATTTCTTTTTGTCATCGGGTCTTTACCAGCGTTGTCATGCCGTTACCGAAAGATGGAGACGAGCAGAGCGATAGCCGAGACGATCAGGGCAAGAACTGACAGCTTGTTGGCAAACCGCGTCTCCTTCAGCGAAAGCGTTGACATATTGTTTTCAAAGTTCTTTTCGTTTTCTCGGCGATCAATATAGCGCAGATAAAGCTCGCCGTCTTTGGTGATCTGATACACATAGCCGCGTATCTGCATTTTGGCTGGAGAAACTTTTTGCTCGACAAGCTTTTTGTCGTACAGCGTTTTTACTCTTTCTGCCCATTCGGAGGTACAGTCTACCGGCTTCTGTGCTATCACGCGCAGCGTGTTCAGCTCGTCGGTGGATAGCACCAGCTGCTCAAAATCCATTGTGGTCACTCTTCCTTTGCTTTTCCGTTTTCCAGCACGGCCAGCGCGGCGGCTTTTTCGGCTGCACGCGCTGCCGGTGTTGCATTTTTATAGGCTGCTTCTACATCAGCCCATTCCCATTTGAGTCCGTCCATCCCGGCGGGCTCTTTTTTTGTGCCCATAAGCTCTTCAACGGTAATGCCAAAGTAGTCTGCAAGCTTTTTTAAGGTGCTGTTTCTTGGTACAGAACCGTTTCTCCATCCTGTGCAGGACGATGGGTCAAGACCAATCGCTTTGGTTACTTCGGAATTGGTTTTTCCGAATTTCTTGCAGTATCTATCAAAATTATCAAAGAACAAAATCTCACCTCCTTTTTTGTGCAAACCTACAAACTCAAACAAACTCAACCAAACTTATTGCGATTTGAGTTTATTTGAGTTATAATACAAACATACCGAGCGGTTGAAGAAGTCCCCATACTCTCCGATCGCTGCCGGTACTTCACAGGGCTGCCACGCAGCAGGGGCTCTTCCCCCACACCGTCCTGTTGATCAGGTGCCTATGCGCGGGCACCGGGTGCAAAAAGCAGAGGGTCGCGCGTACCTTCCGATCTGCTTTCTGCCCCAAAACCAAAAATGTTGCCAAGAGTAAAAATGATAACCGCAATATCATTTTACACCATCTTGTATGGCTTGGCAATGTTTTTATAGCGATATTTTGAAATGATTTTCAACCATGGAGGTGGAAAACTTGCCGACCATTGAATGGAAAGCCGAAGTAGCCAAGCGCAAAATGATGCTTGGCTGGGGCAACCGTGAACTGGCCTTGCACGCGGGCTTATCGAAAGGCGTTGTGGACAAGTATATGTCCGGGCACTACCCCAACGAAACGCCCAAAGAACTGATCGAGACCGCTTTGGGAATGAGGTGACGCGGATGTTGGTATATATGATGTGCTTTGTGGCAGGCTGCTGCCTGATGGCATTTTTGTTTATCTGCGCCACAAGGCCGCCCCGCAAAATGCTGGGGGTCTGGCTGGCGTATTTTGGCTTGATCATGGCGCTGGCATGGCGCATAGGAGGTTTGATGGCATGAGAAGTTGTTCATTTATTTTGGCTGATCTGATGGTTGCCCTGGGACGCGACCCTTACCACGCAGCCTGCACCGAGATGTGGCTGATGGTGATGATCATCGCGCCGGCGCTGGTGCTGGGGCCTTACCTGCTGTGCTGCTGGGACGAGTATATGCGTGCCGAGAACGCCCGGCGGCGTGCGGCGCGGAAGCGGATCTATGAGAGGGCACGGAGAAATGGCTGATAGCATTTATTGGTGCGAATCTTGTGGCGCGGCACTGCCGGAAGGCACCAGCAGCCGCAGGCTGTACTGCGATGCCTGCCGTAAGATCAAAAAAATAGAAGTGAACCGCAGGTGCAACATGAGGCGCAAAGGCGAGAACTGCGAAACCCCTCCGGTCGTGCGGTATTGCAGCGTTTGCGGCAAGGCGCTTCCTGCGGGGTCTTCAGCGAACCGGAAGTACTGCCTTTTTTGCAGCGAGAAGGTTCATCTGGAACTAGCAAGAGAACGCGCCCGGCGGGTGCGGGAGGCTAAGCCGAAAGCTGAAAAGCCTGCACCTCCGCCAAAGCCCGCACCAGAGGAAAAACTTTCTGTCGGCAGGCACCGAAAGGTGGACAAGCCCTGCAAAGAGTGCGGCGCGATGATGTACGGCGTGGACCCCGGCAAAATGTTTTGCGATGCTTGCAAGAAGCGCAGATACGGGAAGTCCAGCGTGGACGCCGGCACGCTGCCCGGCATTGTAAAACCCAGAGAAAAGCCCAAGACCAACCACGACCTGATCGTGGATGATAATGCTGCTGCCGCAGCGAAGGGCATGAGTTACGGCGAATTCAAGGAGTGGCAGCGCAGACAGAAGGAGTTGAAGGAACGTGGCGAAATCTACTAGAGGCGAAGCGTGGCACCAGAGCTACGCTGCTATATTTGGCCGATATGGCTGCATCCGGCTGACCTTGGAGCAGGTCAGCGTATGCATGGGCATCCCGGCGCGGTATGTGCGCAAGCGCTACCCGAACGGCTGGTCTAACATGGCCGGGCAGGAAGGCTCCGGCCGGGGCAACACCATCCGGCTGGATACCCTGCTGGATCAGGAATTTGGGACTTGCTGAGGAGGAAACGTCATGGAAGATACGAAGATCGTTGTTACCGGAAAGCCGCTTGTGGACTTTGATTGCATCCGAAATATGCTGAGCGGCGTTGTGGAGGACGCTATTGACCGTCATTATACTACCCCGGCGGGCAGGCTGATCGACCCGGAAAAGGCCGCGCAGGCGGTGAAGGACAGCGTTGACCGCGGCACACCTACCCGCGAGATCGCCACCGCAAGCCGGTATCTGATGCTGGCTGCCGTGAGCATCTGCACCGACAGCATGAACGCTTTTGAACACTATCTGCACGCAAGCGAGGACTACCAGCGGGAAAACGCAGAGTACATGGTGCTGGATGGCCGCAAGGCTGCCGCACAGATCCAGAGCATCCTTGTCGTTATGTCTGAGCTGGAGGGGCTGGAAGAACATTAAGACTTTTTGGAGGTGGCGCAAAATGGCAAGCAAGAATGGAATGCGTACCCGCGAGCGGATCTGCTATCTGATAGGCAAGTATCAGTGCCGGCTGGAAGATGAGCGCATCTCCGACCGGGAGAAAAAGATCTACGCGGACATTCTGGAAGATCTCCGGCATCTTTTGGAAACGGCAATGCAGGAAGGGCTTCAGAGCTAACTTTCCGGTTTTACACCAATAGCGGCAGGTGGGTAAACAAAAGCCGCCGCCAGCGCAATGCGCAGAATAAGATTTTGGAGGTATGTATTATGATCCACGAACGTAAAGGCGGGCATTTCCGCCGCCAGTACAGCGCACAGGCCAAGAAGGCCGGTGAAGCCATGATGAAGGTGATGCGGGACTTTGCAGAGCCGCTCAGCGTGCAGGACGCGCGGGATGCGTGCACCTTCTGCCGCAGCATTCTGGAAAGCCAGGTGCGCGGGTGTCCGTACAACGACGCCGCGCTGGAAGCAGAGGAGGATCTGGATGCGGTTGCAAAAGCTGATGAGCCCGATGCCTAAATCCCCCACCTACGAGGAGACCGCCACCGGCTACGCCATCGCCGCTATGCGCATGGCAGAGCTGCCGCCGGATACCATCCAGCAGGTGGTTGCGGAGATGCGCGTTATGATCGACAAGTATTCACCGGCAGAGGCGGCGCAGATTGCCACCTCCAGCCCCTACTGATGGAGGTGACAAAGGTGGCAACGCCAAAAGTTTCCGGGCGCGGCAGGCCGCAGAAGAGTGCTTCTGCGGCTGTTTGTGCCCCAGACGTGAAATTCCCTGTTGAAGTGCCAAAAGCCCCGCAGACAGCCCCGCAGGCAGTCTCGGTGCTGATTAAGGCCATCAGCGAGGATGCAGTCAAGCTGAAACTGCTTCCAGGTGCCAATGCCGTGCGCGATATGATGGACAAAACCTTTGGCGCTGCCGGTTGGACCATGCGGCGCTATTTTGCCGATGGGCGGCTGTGGTGTCAGGTGGGCGTATACAGCCCGCAGGAGCGGGAGTTCGTCTATAAGGACGCGGGCGGGCTTTCTCTCCCCTGCCGTGACCCGGCTCTGATGCGGGAGGTCACCAGCTTTGTCTCTGCTGCCTCCTTCTGGGGTGTCGGCAGGGACGTGATGGAGCTGGACGACATCGTGCTCAAGAGCACGCAGGTGCCCATTGTCAAGGATGACAAGGGCGTTTGTCGGTTGCAGACCAACCTGAAGGTTGACCGCTTCGCTTACGATGACGCCGGCAGCATCACCATGGTGCAGTTTGTCACCGGCGAGGGTAAGAAGGTCTTATGGCCAGAGGCGTGATCGGCAAGCTGCCGGTGATGTATGATCCGGTTGCCCGGCGGGTGGTCGTGGAAAACTCTGCGGAATTTGTGGAAACACAGATCCGGCAGAAGCTGGACGAGCTGGCGCACGGCAAGCCGCTGCATCTGATTTTGTCGGTGGACTTGGAACGCAAAAGCCGCACACTACCCCAGAACCGTATGATGTGGGCGCTGCTTACCATCATGGCGGACCACTACAACGGCGGGCGCACCGGCGGCATCACCCCGGAGGACTGCTACACCGAAATGCTGGAGCAGTACGGTGCGGCGTTTGACTACTTGGAGGTGCCGGTGGGCGCGGTGCCCATCTTGCGCAAGTCTTACCGGCTGGTTCACGTTGTGGAGCTGCTGGACGGCAACCGCTGCACCGTGAAGTGCAGTCAGGGCTCCAGCGCCTTTACCACGGAGCAGATGGGGCAATTGATCGACGGAATATTTGACCGGCTGGCGGAAATGGGCGTCAATGACCCCAATGTTACCGCCTACTGGCAAGAGTGGCAGGAGGTGCCAAGGAAATGACACAGAAACGGTTTAAAAAACTGCTGATGGCGCAGGGCGTCTGCGCGAACACTGCACGCGGCCTTGTGGAGTACATGAAGGTGCTTCGTCAGTCTATCGAACAGGGCGATGACCTTGTAATGCTTGCGGATGCCGTGGATTCCGTGACTATGGGATTCAAGACGGCGAGGGTCTACCCATACGCAGAAACCTACAAGCGGATCTTGGAAGGGCGTGATTTCCTTGTCTGAATCCATCATGCAGACCCGGCGGGAGTGTTACGTCTGCCGGATGAAGTACGGCGTTGAGACTGTTAAGGACTTGGAGGAGCATCATGTGCTCAACGGTCCGCTGCGCCCGGTGGCCGAGCAGTACGGCCTGAAGGTTTATCTCTGCCACCGGCACCACAATGAGCCGGGTTACAGCGCCCACTTTGACCACAAGCTGCGTCTGTACCTGAAAAAGCAGGCACAGCGCAGTTTTGAGGATGTGTATGGTCACCGCCAGTGGATGGCGGTGGTCGGAAAGGATTATTTGAAATGCTCAACGTTGTAGCGATCATGGGCAGACTTGTCGCTGATCCAGAGCTGCGCACCACCCCGGCGGGGCATAGTGTGTGCAGCTTCCGCATAGCGTGCGACCGCAGCTATGTGCAGCAGGGTCAGCAGCGGCAGGCAGATTTTATTGATATCGTGGCATGGCGGCAGCAGGCCGATTTTGTGTCCAAGTACTTCCAGAAGGGCAGCTTGATTGCCGTTGAGGGCAGCTTTCAGACCCGGAATTATCAGGACAAGAACGGCAACAACCGCACCGCTGTGGAGGTCGTGGCGAATAATATTAGCTTTGCCGGTACAAAGCGTCAGGACAGCCAGAATGCGCCCTCCTATGAGCAGCAGACTGCAAGCCATGTGGAACAGGCTAAGGCACAGACCGGCTTTGCACAGGGCAGCGCAGATGATTTTGCTGTGATAGATGATAACGACGATCTGCCGTTTTAATAGCCATGAGAAACGACACATTCTCCGAGCGATTAAAAGAACTGAGAAAATTAAACGGTGACACCCAGACGACGCTTAGCCAGAAGCTGTTTGTATCACAAGGAGCCGTGTCTTGCTACGAGCAAGGAGCGGCACGACCCAGTTACGAAACGCTTATTACTATCTGCAAGATATATGAAACATCCGCAGATTATCTTTTGGGGCTAACTGACATAGACCCATCTGACAACGCAAGAAAGTGTAGCCAAAATTTTCAATCCTTTTAGGAGGATAACGCGTGAAAAGAAAAACAAAACCGAAACAGGACAGTTATGTTGTCCTGCAGCGCTGGATGCGCACTGAGCTTGGCTTGGAGGGCAACGAACTGACGGTGTATGCCATCATCTACGGCTTCTCTCAGGACGGCGAGAGCGTCTACAAGGGCGGGTACGGCTACCTTGCTGACTGGATAGGGCTAAGTGAAAACGGTGCCCGGAACATCGTCAAGAAGCTTGTGGCACGCGGGCTGCTGAAGGAGCTCAAAACCATGGTGGGCGGCATCCTTGTGAACCAGTACCTTGCAGTCCGAAACCCGGTGCCGGAAACGGTGCCGGAGGATGGCGCATACCCCTACAAAAATTGTACCCCTACAAAAAATGTACCCCTACAAAAAGTGTATCCGAACCCCTACAAAAAGTGTATCCAGACCCCTACAAAAAGTGTAGACAGGAAATATATAGGGAAACCTATAGGGAAACCTATCTATCCGCGCGAGGAGCGCGGAACGGATACGATGGATGGATTGGATACCGCACGAGAGGATGTGTTGGAACGCTTTCGGGAGCAGCTAGAACTGGACACGCTGGAGCGCCGGTACGAGCCGGAAAAACTGGAAGAGCTGCTGGACAACATAGCGGACATGTACTGCTGTCCCAGCATGATCCAGACTATCGGGCAGTATCCGCAGACCACGCAGTCCATCCGCAAGCGGCTGGACAAGCTTACCAGCCAGCACATCGAGTACGTTCTGGATGCCCTGCTCAACAGCACAAAGCCTGTCCACAACATCAGGGGCTACATACGGGCGGTGCTGCTGAACTCTCCCACCACCATGGGGCATTACTATCAGGCAAAGGGCAACAGCATCGCAGCTGGCGGAGGAGGCGGGCGCTGATGCAGGAGATCTGGAACGAGGAGCTCTACCCTCTCCCAAAGAGCAGTCCTTTCCGCAACTGCCCCTGTAAGGCGTGCTCGCCGAATTATTACAAGAAATGCACAACATGGCTTGCGTGGTTTGCAAAAAGCTGGGACAGCATCCAGCAGCAGGCCGCAAAAGCCGCAAGAATCTGAGAATGGGGATATCGTCATGAGAACAATAACAAAAATCGCAATCATCAACCTGAAAGGCGGCGTGGGCAAATCCGTCACCGCCTGCAACCTTGCCTGCATGCTGGCAGAGATCTGGTCCCGGCGGGTGCTGGTGATGGATCTGGACAAGCAGGGCAACACCACCAAGTTTTTCAACCGCTTTGCTTATGGCCGCAAGACCATGGGCGACGTACTTACACTGAACGCCAAAATGCAGGATGTGATCATGCAGACGGATTTTGAGCACGTCGATCTGGCACCCAGCAACATGGAGATGCTGCTTGCCAACAAGAACGTGATGCTGGATGTGCTGCGGCCGCAGTGGGACAGGCTGCGCAAGGCGCTGGACACCGTCCGCAACGACTATGACTATTGCATTATCGACTGCCCGCCTGACATCGACATGGCTACCGTCAATGCGCTGGCTGCCGCAGACTGGGTGATCATCCCGGTGGACTGCGACGAGTGGGCGATGGACGGCATGAGCGAGATCCGCGAGCAGGTGGATGCAATCCGGGATGCCTACAACCCGCAGCTGGAAGTGATGGGCGTGCTGGCAACTAAGTACACCCGTGGCAGGTACAGTGTGGACACCATCAACGAGATTGCAAACATGGACCTGCCCACCTTCCGCAACCCGGATAACAGCATTTTGCGCATCGATTACAGCGTGAAAGTCAAGGAAGCCAAGGCACGGCACTTGCCGGTGCACAAGGTCTGCCGGAATATCAAGACCAGCGCCCAGTATAAGGCACTGGCGCAGCTGGTCAAAAAATGCGTGGAGGGCGAATAAATGAGACGGATTGATGCGGATGTGCTGCGTAAGCGCATCGAGGAAAGAATTCAAGAGCTCGACAAAGAGACATCAGCATCCAGCGCTTTTATGGGCTATGCCTTGGATGATGTGCTTGATTACATCGATACAACGCCGACTGCTATACTTGAAGCCGATGCTCAGCGCTGGCGCAATCCTGAAACAGACCCGCCGAAGGCCGAAGAAGATGTGCTGATTCTGTTTAAAACCGCCTGCGGTGGATATGGGATTACGACGGCTAACTACGAAGATGGCACAGTCTTGTCCCAAAAAAGCGCTTTCTACTGGGAAGATATTTTCGAGTGGGGAACCTACGATGAAGAAAGCGATGATTACTTTATTCCTAAAGGCTGGTGGGAATATCGTTATTTCAACCAGGATGACATTTACGATAACCGTGTAGATGCTCATGTGGTGGGCTGGATGCCGCTGCCGCCGAAGGAGGTAAAACAATGAGCACTGGATTGTTGAACAGCCTGATGAACGCCCAAAGCCAGACGATCACCCCGGCGGGGCAGCAGATGCAGGTGGTGATGATTCCGAGCCGGAATATCATCCCGAACCCGGATAATGACGAGATCTACACCATCGGCAACATGGATGGTCTAAAGGACGACATTCAGCAGCACGGCCTTCGGCAGCCGCTGGAAGTCATCCCGGTAGAGGGCGAGCTGGACCGCTATATGCTGATCAGCGGGCACCGGCGCTGGGCGGCGTGCGGCATCTTGTCGGCGTGTGGTGATTCGCGGTTTGACGCTCTCCCCTGCCTGATCCGGGAAAGCCACGGCGAGCTTGACGACCGCATTGCGCTCATCACGGCGAACGCCACCGCCCGCGACCTGACCGATGGCGAGCGTCTGGCGCAGTATGAGGCGCTGAAGGATGCGCTGACCAAGAAAAAAGCAGCCGGACAGCTGGAAGGCAAGGTGCGTGACGAGGTTTGCCGCATTCTGGGCTTGTCCACCGGCGCTGCTGCTCGGCTGAACGTGATTGCCTCCTGCGAGAATGAAGTCATCAAGGAGCGCTTGAAGGCCGGAGAGATCGGTTTGATGGAAGCATACCGCAGCGCACAGGATTATGCGCGTTTTATGGGTGCTGCACCGGAAGAACCGAAGCAGAAAGAAGAACCTGCGGAAACGGCGTTAAAATCAGCGCCAGAATTTCCGAAATGGGTCATTGAATCCGCAAAAGAAGTATGCGAGATGAATTTGTTCAAGAAATGCTCTGAATTTACGGCGAAAAGACTTTCCACCATTATTGCAGAAAGCGGAAGGTGTGGAAGAAGTTTGAAAACGGGATTTGTCGATTTTTGTCGGGATAAAATACGTTTCTGGAAAGATGAAAACGAGGACTTTACATTTACCTGGGCGGAGTTCGTAAAGCTATGTGTTGAGCAAAAGATTGCCCATGCAAAGGAACTTGCGGAAACGGTACCGGTGAACCCGGATCCTGCTGAGCAGAAATCGACATTGGAAGCCGTTGCAATGGCAAAAAAGGCTCACGAGGAGCAAAGGAAAGTCCAGACTGATGCGCCGCAACCTGTTGTAAGCAAAAGCACTCCGCTTCCATCCGTGTATAACGGACAAAGATGCGATTATTCTGCATCGCACCGGTGCGAAAATGAAGCCGGTCTGAAGCATTTTATCAAGCATGGTGAAATCCACGGCTGTGTAGGGTGCTGCCGCGAATGCAAGAACAAAGATACCTGCGAATACAGTTGCGCGTATGCTTTCAAGGGCAAAGAAACGCAGGAGCAGCCGAAAGAGCAGCCTCGTGGTCGGGACACGCTGCACAAGCTGGCAGAGAAAACGCTAGGTGCAAATGCAGCGTGGGAACTGGAGTGGGAGGATGCGCGTTTCCGTCTTGCGTATTACAAGCAGCCTCTGCCCGGCGGGGCAACGCTGTGGAAGCGGATAGACACCACCAGAGAGGACGCCGGACAGACCTGTGATGACTACGCCATCATTCTGCAGGACAACAGCTTTTTCACCTGCGGCTGGATAGGTTTCTACTCCGGCATCACGGATATTCTGACAGATTACTTTGAGCTGAAATAAATTTTGGGAGGTTGCCGGATGAAGCCACATGAATTTCGCCGTCTATATGCGATACCCTATGACATTGCCAAACGTCGGCAGCGCATCGAGCGGCTGGAGATCCTGCAGGCAGATGGTCCGCAGGCTGCCTCGGATGTGGTAAAAGCTTCTCACGGCGAGGGCAACAGCTGCGTTCTCGGTCATGTAACAGTGACCGGGACCGCAGATTCCTCCTACAACCAGCGCGCTGCGGAGATCCGGCGACTGAAAGACATCAACCGTATGCAGAACAAGCTGTACAACATCGGCGTGCACATGGTGGAGGACTGCGATGACCCGGAGCTTCGGGCAATGCTCTCGGCGATCTGCGTAGAGGGCAAAAAGCCGCAGGACGTTGCCGTGGAGCTTACCGAGCGGGGCTTTGACGTGGACGCAGAATCTATTCGCCGGAGGGTTTACCGGTGGATCCAGAAGAATGTGGGGTAAAAGGAGATAAAAAGTGAAAGCGCATATTACTACAAAATGCAAACCGTGCCCGTTCTGCGGAGCAAGAACGGATGAAATTGAGAGTATCACCGGAATGGACTTAATTGCCTGTTCCAACTACAACGGCTGCGGCGCAATCGTCAGCTTTAACAACAAAGACTGCGATGAGCGCGGTGTTTCTCCGGTGGTGTATTTTAACCGGAGAGCAGAACAGAACGGAGGAAATGCAACATGAACCAAGTCTTTTTTGTAATCGGCGCAACGCTCTGCTATGTTGGCGGTTTCGGAATTATGATTTTCCTTCTGGGCATTCTGACTGAACTGTGCATCGAAATATGGGATGAAAAATTCAGGAAAATATGTGTCAGATTCGAAGTTGAACCAACAGACGTTTTGTATTATTCGCAAAACAGAAAAGATATTGAAACGATGTTTTTAAAAAGCCGCGTTCGATGGCCATACACAGACGATGCTCCTTCCGGGTCGTGGAACTGCCCGGAATGCAACGCGCTTAACCAGTACGTCAATGACAACAAACCTGTTGCGTACTGCCGTTGTTGCGGGCAGACCGTCGATATGAACTACTACAGGAGGCACGCAAATGGATAATACAATGACCGGCCTTTTTAAGTGCCGCAACTGCGGATGTATCTTTGAGAAAAAAGTGGATGTTACACAGGCTGTGAACTTGGCCATCAAAGATATGGTCGATTTTCTCAAAGGAGATGACATTACGTCCACGATCAGTAAGACGTCCCTTCCTGATCGGTTTATTATCCACTGGTGCAAAAAGGATAAGGCTTGCATCTGCGACCTCATTGGGTGGAAAGTAGAAGAAAAAAATAATGATTGTTAAACGGCGTGCGCATAGGAGGTGGATTCATGATTATGATTTGCTGGCTAGCAGCCACTGTATTTATGGCTTGCCTGAGCATTCCGGCGTGTATGTTTTCCGTGCGGTGGGCATGGAAAAGCGGGTGGACAGTGCGGAAGATACTCATGGTGTTCACACCGGCGTCTGCCGTACTGGGCGGCGTTCTTGGGTACACAATGGCGTTTCTGGTACTCAATTTTTACGCATAGGCTAAGGAGATACCAATGAAAGATCAAGAAAAATTCTTCTTTTTGGTTTGTTATGCACTGCGAGGATTTGCTAAGCCATCGGATGTGTATAGAATTTTTCATAATGCTTTGCCGATTAAAAGAGCTTTGTATTATTTAAACAAGTGGGAAAGGAAAGGATTTTATGGCGATGGTGTAAGCGAATGGTCAGGCAGATTTTATTCGTCTAAACTTCCGAATGAATACAAAGCACTTCTTGAGAAGGTCGACCCGATTCCAATAGAATCTTACGAAAGTGATTACTTTTCTTCTTCTTTGGTTGCTGGCTATCTTTTGCCAGACATAGGAGAAGAGCCTGACCTAAAGTATATTAACAACAGACGGCATCAATTGGACGGAAGAGCTAAATGCAAAATGTGCGGACAAAAGCTTCCGCAAAAATGTTTATTCTGTGACCACTATTTTCCATTTGACAGGGAATCCGGTGGATGTGGAGCAACTTTGCAGAAAACGTCAAAAGACGCCAAGTGCCGGATGTTCGCTTATCAGAACAACTGGACTTTTTCGTTGAGACGGTTTCCAAGAGTGAAAAAGCCTTAGTTTATCGAAATTGTTACAAAATTCACATTGTACCACTTTTCTGCGTAGCTACGCAAAAGCCGTGTCACAAAATGGTCGGAATGTCACAAAAAGGTCGAAATGTCCAGAATGTCCCATTTTGATGTGATAAAATTATAATGCAGACATTGACGGAAACGTGAATGACCTGCATCCTCATGACGAGCCCCGGCGGGAAGCATAGCACAGGCTTTTTGAATCTTCCTGTGCTCAATGGATCACCGCGCCGTCCGCTTCAAGATCCAGCGGCGCACACAAAACAAAATCAAACCCGGCGGGTGTCCACAGTGGACACCTTGGAAAGGAGTGCAAACCATGCTTGAGCTTTTCGGCAAACTGTTTTGGTCTAATGCAAAAAGCTGCGTGCTTGCACCTGTGTTCCGAGAAATTTTTCAAATAGCATTCAAAAGTAATTTTGTGCGCATCGTCTGGAGTATCGGTTTTCAGGCGAGCCGCACAAAGCGTGAGCCAAGGGCAGAGATCGGAGGGCGCGGCTGTATGCAAGGGGCGCGGCCTGTTATCCGCGCAGATTTGCAAAAGCTGCTGATACAATTTATCCGAAAATATTTTTACCCGCCTGTTATGCATGATGTGCACCGTGCATTGCAGGCGGGTATTCTTTTACGCTGCGTTAGCTCAACCGGCAGAGCATTCGGCTCATAACCGGGTCGTTGCAGGTTCGATTCCTGCACGCGGCATGACATATTCCCGTAGCTCAATTGGTAGAGCGCTGGTCTCCAAAACCAGAGGCTGCAGGCTCGGCCCCTGCCGGGAATGCCATTTGCGTACCCTGTGAGGGGGCTGCGCAGATAGCCGGGCATCTGGCGGCGAAAGTACCGGATGCAGCAGCACTCCACCTGTTTACGTTGTCCGAGAAACTGAATGTATACTGGGAGTGCTGCTTATATTTTGTAAGCAACTTGATAGTACAGATATATGACCGATAAGTTTTACAAATGGCTTTGCTCTTTGATAGCATCCGGTGATGTGCATCCGTTTTACTGCTCCTCGCAGTGGGTGCGGCTATCGCACAGGGTGCTGGACATGGACAAGCACGAGTGCCAGCTGTGCAAGGAGCGCGGGCGATACCGGCGGGCAGAGTTGGTGCACCATGTCAACCATGTGCGCCGCGCGCCAAAGCTGGCGCTGGATATCTGGTACACGGATGCAGACGGCAACCGGCAGCGCAATCTTATCAGCGTATGCAAGGACTGCCACGAGACTGTGTGCCACCCGGAGCGGCTGCGGAAATGCAGCGGCGGCGCGCCGTTGACCCGCGAGCGCTGGGACTGACCAGCACAC
>ERZ1034626.765-NODE-765-length-22894-cov-43.350497_pt1 | contig 22894 bp, 17 predicted proteins | sample MGYA00520652_ERZ1034626 | MGnify/ENA primary metagenome ERZ1034626 (study PRJEB33766, sample SAMN09781765) | gut metagenome | biome: gut microbiome | host: Homo sapiens | place: Madagascar | study: EMG produced TPA metagenomics assembly of the PRJNA485056 data... | reverse complement strand
AATATGAAAAAAGCTTATATATACATTAACTATCCGAATGTTATTGTTCTTCAGAGTTATCTTGAAATAGTACAGAAATCATTAATTCGAAACGGCTATACTTGTGAGTTCGTTAAGTCTTTGAAAGGAATAGACAAGAAAGCTCTTATTGTGCATCCAATGGGAATTGATGCTTTTAAATATTATTGGAAAGGCTATAAGAATTTCATTCTATGGCAGCAAGGAGCTACTGCGGATGAATCTTTTATGCGTAATCATAGTAAATTAAGATATTGGATACTTAATAAAATCGATATTTTTGCTATGAATAAGTCCAAATTTATTCTTTTTGTTTCAGAGTATATGCAGAAGCATTATGAGAAGCTTGCAGGGAAAAATTTTGAGGATAAGTCGTACACAATGCCTTGTTTTAACGAGGAATATGATGAATCTGTCTATCAGTTTAAAGATTATAGCAAGAAGATTTTTACCTATGTTGGTTCTTTGGATCTTTGGCAATGTTTTGAGCAAACTGCAACATTGTATAAGCAAATAGAGGAACGAGTTTCAAATACATTCTTTAAAGTGTTGACATTTAATGTGGATGAAGCAAAGCGCATTCTTAAAGAAAAGGGCATAAGGAACTATTCTGTTTCTTGTGTGCCTAAGGACCAAGTAAAGCAAGAATTATTAGATGCAACCTATGGATTTATTTTACGCGAGGATAACATGGTGAATCGTGTTGCAACTCCAACTAAATTTTCCTCATATTTGGCTGCTGGGGTTATCCCTATTTTTAGTAATTGCTTGCTTGATTTTAATCAAGCTTCCAATGCTTATAAGTATGTTTTGAGTATTCCACAGCTTTACGATGTTCAACATATAATTGACTTCGTGAATAAAGATATTGAATTAGCAAAAGTTAAGAAAGAATTTAGCTCTTTGCTTAATGGACATTATTCACCTACTACTCATATAGATAATATAACAAGACAATTAGCAAAGGTTTTATAATGAGATTGAAAAAAGTTTGTGTTTGTGGCCATTTCGGATTCGGTCAGAACCTTCTGAACGGCCAAACAATAAAAACCAAGATCATTGCAGAAGAATTGGACCGTATTTATGGTAGTCAAAATATTATCAAGATAGATACTGCAGGTGGTATAAAAGCTTTGCCTCGAATTTGGTGGCAAGGATTTATTGCATCTTCCAAGTGCAAAAATGTCATAACACTTTTATCTGATAATGGTTTGAAAGCTGTAATGCCTGCCTTCTTGTTTTACAAACTTATTTTCCATAACAGAATTAGCCACTTGTGCTTAGGTGCTGAATTGGCAAGATATTTGAAAAGAACACCATGGGTGGGTATGATGATGCATAAAGTAGATTGTCTTTATGCTGAGACAAATGTTCTGAAAAATGCATTGAACAAAGGTGGATATGAAAAAGTAAATATCTTACCAAACTGCAAGAGACTTAATCCTGTAGCTGAAAGCGAACTAAAGTTGGAGTGGAATGAACCATATAAACTTTGCATGTTTGCACGTGTTATGAAAGAAAAGGGTGTGGAAGATGCATGTAATGTGATAAAAGCTATCAATAAAGAAGCAGGAAGAATTGTTTATACACTTGATATCTATGGTCAAGTGGATAGTCAGCAGAACAAATGGTTTGATGATTTGCAACAGCAGTTTACTTCTGCCATTAAGTATGGAGGACTTGTTCCGTTCGATAAAAGTGTTGATGTGTTAAAGAATTATTTTGCACTTCTTTTTCCTACTAAATTTTATGTGGAGGGAGTTCCTGGAACTATTATTGATGCTTATGCTTCAGGCCTACCTGTAATTTCATCAAAATGGGAGAGTTTTGCTGATGTGATAGATGACAAAATAACTGGTTACGGATATGAATTTGACAATATAGAAGCTTTCAAAACTCTATTGGTTAAAATTGCAAAGAATCCTGAAATGATAACAAACTTAAAGACCAACTGTCTTAGGAAAGTTGATTACTATTCAACTAATCATTTATTAGATCATCTTAAACTATAATGATATGGGAGTAAATTTATTTAAAATAAAGAAATGGACAAACATGCTTCGAGGTAATAGTGTTTATCATGTTAATCAAGATGAAGGCAAATACTATTCGAAGACAGAAGTAAAAGGGTATTATAATAATTTAACGGATAAAGTCTTACTATTCGGGAAGAAAGGAAATGAAATACCAACTACGACCGTAGATACTGGTGAAACTATTTATTTTTCTATTGCAATTTTTCAATATGGATTAGCTTCGTATGATCTTTATTTGTCATCATCGAAAAATGACAAGTCAATGCTTGATAAAGTCATCGCTTGTGCTAATTGGGGTGTAGAAAACCAACAAGAAGATGGAGCGTGGGTTACATTTGCGTATGAAACTCCTGAGTATCCATATTCCGCAATGGCTCAGGGAGAAGGTGTCTCGCTTTTAATTAGGGCTTATAACGAAACGCATGACGAAAGATACATGCGAAGTCTTAAAAAAGCAATGTTTTTTATGTTGAAACCATTTGAAAAAGGTGGCCCAACGTTGTATAGCGAGGATCGGGTTTTTCTTTATGAATGTCCTAAAGATCCATTGATTTTGAATGGTTGGATATTCTCTTTTTGGGGGCTTTGGGATTACTGTATAACTGTATCTGATGATTTTAATGCGAAGGTCATTCTTGATAGAACTTTAGATACAATGATAAAATGGTTGCCGAAGTTCGACCTTAGCTATTGGAGTATGTACGAAGATGGAAAACGAATATGTAGTCCATTTTATCATAAACTCCATGTAGCCCAACTGAATGTAATGTATGATCTAACCGGAAGAGAAGAATTTAAGTATTATGCAAATCGCTGGGATAGGTTCCAACATAATTGGTTGTTTAGAAAAATTGCGTTTATTAAAAAAGCAATTCAAAAGATAATGGAGTAAAGTTCTTTGTTTTATATGGTCTTTTTCTAAAAATCTATTGTCAGTGTTTATAGATTTTTAATAATGGCTTTTGTTATAATGTTTTCTTCTATAAATCATTTAAACTATGAAAGTAAAAGTTGGTACAGATTTAAAATTAAATCCTGTCTATGCAGATTTGTCTGAATTCATTGCATTTCCTATAAATATAGACGGATATGTAGAATGCAATCACTTTCTATTGTCTTTATGTCACCAATTAGATTTGAATTATGCTCCTCAGCAAAGTCCAGATCGTGCTCCTTGGAAATATACACCTGTAAGAGAAAGTGGTAAGAACTTGGCTTGTGTTACTGTAGGAACAGTATGTACTTCTATCGGAAATTATACAATAGCCTACACTTCTCGAAATATGGAAAATATTGATACGTTATATATTTACAATATTTTGGGTAAGCATATAGATAACAAAGGATTGTTTAAAGTATTAATAAAAGATTCTATTAAAAAAAGGAATGAGATCAATGAGTATGTATTTTCAATAAAAGTGCACTGTATTGTAAATAATATAACAAGTGAAACATATATAGGTAAGAATTTTTGCTTTACGAAGGATGAAGATTGTTTTCGTTTGTTATTTCGCTTAAATGCCATTGATAACCGAGAGGCTTTTGACATTAGCAGACAGAGAGTAAGACATTTTTTAGCATTTATGGCGATAGAAACCAACCTTTTTTTTCATGCAGAGGCCGCATCGCTTGAATCTGAAAAATGGGCTTTTAATTATAAAGAAAACAAAGGACAGTTCTTTCATGACTATATTGATACATACTCGATAAAAGGCAATTGCTTGATGATTTCAAGTTTTGGTTATGAATTCATAGATAAATACATTTTTACAGACAGAGAAGCAACAGACGATAGTTATGCTAAGGTCATAATCGCAGGTGGGGAACATATTTATGAAGGAATAAGGACCGAGCTGAATTTAGGTGAGAACTTATTGTCAGTATTGCCAAATTCAGTATTGATGTTGAAGAAAGTAGATGCTCCATATCAGATTGACGTAACAAAATCCCTAATGAGTTATATGTCGGCATTGGAGGTTGCAACAATAAATGAGGGTAAACCAGATCGTTGTAAATATTGTAACACTGAGCTATATCATATAAGTCACAGAATAAAAGATATCGCAACTCGATATCTTTCTGAAGACCTAGGAAAGGTGTACTCTAAATTATACTCTCTCAGATCAAAGTATCTTCATGCAGGGAAATTTTCAACAGATTTTGACCAGGTACATATCAGACCTGTTTTTAGTCATAGTACAAACACAGGTTTAGTTGACGCTGGTTTCATAAGTCTAAAAATGAGTGGGCAAACTTTCCTTGTATCTGTAATGAACGTGAAGGAATGGACAACATATTGCCTTCGTTGCTATTACCAAGAAAAGTTGTTCTCAAAAACCAATTTTGGTGGTTCTATCAACGAAAATGATAATGCAACAGACATTGTACAACATTTAGATTCTTTACCATTGAAAATATCGTCAGTTTCTTCTGGTATTAAGATTGACGGAGTGATAATAACTTAGAAAAATAATTGAATTTATAAGATGCTAAATTTAATGTACATAACTAATGACCCTGCTGTTGCGCAAATAGCAGAAGACGCAGGTGTTAATTGGATTTTTGTCGATATGGAATTTATTGGCAAGGATGACAGACAGGGTGGACTTGATACAGTGCAGAACCATCATACGATAGAAGATATTCGTAATGTTAAGGCGGCTGTCAAGAAAGCCAAAGTCTTGGTAAGAGTTAATCCTATACATAAGGTTCATAACGGGTATTTTGACTCCAAGGACGAAATAGACGCAGCAGTAGAAGCTGGAGCTGACATATTGATGCTTCCTTTCTTTCATACGGTTCAAGAAGTGACAGACTTTGTTGGCTTTGTGAAAGACAGCTCAAAAAAGTATAACCGAGAAGTAAAGACATGTCTTTTGCTTGAAACACCAGAGGCTGCAATATTATTGGATGAAATACTGAATGTATCGGGAGTGGACATGATTCATATCGGACTGAATGACCTACATTTGGCGATGGGGATGAAATTCATGTTCCAGTTGCTGACGGATGGTATCGTGGAACAGTTGACTCGTAAGATTCGTGCTAAAGACATACCTTTTGGCTTTGGAGGTATTGCAAGCCTTCACTCTGGAGCATTGCCAGGATCATACGTTTTAAAAGAGCATTATAGACTGGGAAGTTCGATGGTGATTGTAGGCAGAAGTTTCTGTAATACGAAGGTAATAACCGACTTGGACGAGATAAGACGAATATTCAATACTGGTATTGCTGAAATCCGTAAACTTGAAGATGAGGCTCAGAGAGCTGTGGATTACTTCAAGAACAACCATGAACATGTTGTAGAGACAGTGGATAAGATAGTAGAGGAAATTAACAATAAAAAACAATGATACTAAACAAACAAGTAGTCAATGAACTCCGCAAGGAGTATGGCGACGCTTTCTATCTGTTGGATAGCGAGCAGTACAGAAATAATTTTTTAGAGTTGCGTGATTCCTTCCGCAAGATTTATCCGAACTTCAATATTGCTTATTCATATAAGACTAACTATACACCGAAGTTTTGCAAGATTGTAAATGAATTAGGTGGTTATGCTGAGATAGTAAGCGAAATGGAGTTGGAGATAGCTCTTCGTGTAGGAGTTAGACCAAACAGAATAATATGGAATGGTCCAATAAAGAACCCTAAGAAGTTGGAGGAATTTCTTGTTGCTGGTGGTACTGACAACATCGACTCTATTGAGGAGTTGGAAGTTGTGAAGAATATTGCTGAGAAACATCCTGACAAAACTTTGAACTTAGGTATCCGCTGCAACTATGAGGTGAACGATGGAGTGGTAAGTCGATTTGGTTTTGATGTGGATAGCGAAGGATTTAAAAATGTCTTGGCTTTTGTTACATCTACTCCTAATGTGCATTTTATTAATTTCCAGTGTCACTTTGCAAAGCGCCAGATAGAATATTGGCCTGCTCGTGCAAAGGGTATGGTGGAGCTTATAGATAGATTGGGCATTATACCGGAGCGTATAGACATTGGTGGCGGATTGTTTGGAAAGATGGCTGATTCATTAAAAGCACAATTTACAAATGAGATACCCGACTATCAAGCTTATGCTGAAGCTGCTGCAAGGGTGTTTGCAGAATATTTTGCAGACAAGGATGTTAAGCCTGAACTGCTGATAGAGCCAGGAAGTGCTGTTGTGGGTGATTGTATGAAATTTGTAGGAACTGTGAAGACCATCAAGAATGTTCGTGGCAAATGGTTTGCAACAATATTGGGCAGTCAGAAGAATATCAGCATGACAGGCATTAATCCACCAATGGAAGTGATAGCTATGGGGGGAGAACAGAAGGAGTATGAAAACTTGGATATGGTTGGTTTCACTTGTATTGAGGGCGACGTGCTGTATCATAACTATAATGGAAAGTTGGCACATGAGGATGCTATTGTGATAAGTAATTGTGGCAGCTACTCTTTAGTAATGAAACCACCTTTTATTCTTCCTAATTTCCCAGTGCTTGACATCTGTGGTGAAAAGACAGAGGTAATAAAGAGAGGCGAAGTGTTTGACGATTTATTCCATACATTCAACTTTTAAGCGTTTATGTGGTTAAAGTTGAATCTTTTTATCAAGCGTGTGTTTGATATAAGCTCGTCTGCATGTGCAATAGTGTTTTTGCTGCCTGTTTGGATTATTGTGGGCATTTGGATTAAGATGGATTCAAAAGGACCGATACTGTTCAAACAGGGCAGAAGGACTAAGGACGGTAGAATATTCAAGATGTGGAAATATCGCTCAATGGTTGTGAATGCAGAAAATATGGGTTCGGGATTGTTTAGTTATGACAACGACCCCCGCATTACCAAATCGGGTGCCATAATACGTAAGACATCTATAGACGAATTACCTCAGCTGTTTAATGTGTTGAAGGGTGATATTTCGGTAGTTGGACCACGCCCTTGTGTCACTTATGAGTTGGGAGATTTTGATACATTGAACAAGAAGTATAAGAAACGCTTTCAGATGAAAGGTGGTATTACAGGATTAGCTCAATGTAAAGGAAGAAACGAGAACTCATGGGATGAAAAGGTGACTCTTGACAATGAGTATATTGACCGCTTCAAGAAGGAAGGCTTTTGGCTGGATATCAAAATTATATGGTGGACTGTGGCTAAGGTGTTCCAAAGTGCAAATATTAATGAAGAACAACGTGAAGGCATGAGTGCAGAAGAAAGTGCTGCATTGGATGATGAAGAAGTGAAGCGCATAGCACATCTGCCTGACGAAGAATAATACAAACAATTAAAATAAAAAAAAATGAAGTACGACGTTGCAAATCGTAGAATCTGGCTGAAAGGCGAGATTGTGAATGTGAATGATGCCATGGTGAATGTTTTGTCTCCGACATCACAGTTTGGACTGAATGTGTTTGAGGGCATTCCATGTTATTGGAACGATGAACAGAAGCAATTGTATGCTTTCCGCTTGAGTGATCACTATGACCGCTTGATTCGTTCTGCAAAGTTGATACAGTTTGACCTGAAATATACTAAGGAGGACTTTAAGAAGGCTCTTGTAGATACAGTGAAGGCTAATGAATATGACGAGAACCTGTCGGTTCGTCAGACTTTGTTTGTTGATGGCTTTGGTTCTTGGGGATCGGAAGGTCCTGTAGAGATGTTTGTTGCTCCTATTCCTCGTGGACGTACAAGTGCCGAGTATAACAAGAAAGGATTGAACTGCTGCATCACAAGTTGGAGACGCATTAGTGATGAGAACCTTAGTCCAAGAATCAAGTGTGGCGCTAACTATATCAATAGCCGTGTGGGACAACGTGAGGCTTTGCGCAATGGCTATGATACTTGCATATTCTTGAATGAGGTAGGCAAAGTGGCAGAAGGTCCTGGCAGTTGCTTCTTTATGGTGAAGGGTGACACACTTATTACTCCACGTTTGACAGACAGTGTATTGGAGTCTATTACACGTGACACTATTATCAAGCTTGTAACTGAGGAACTTGGTTTGAAGTTTGAGGAGCGCACTATTGACCGCACAGAGGTGTATATGGCTGATGAGGCTTTCCTTTGCGGCAGTGCAATGGAGGTGACACCAATATATACTGTAGACCGCTATCCAATAGGAACTGGTGAACAAGGTGAGGTAACAAAGAAGATTCATCTGAAGTATTTGGAGTGTGTGCAAGGTAAGTTGCAAAACCGTCTTGATTGGCTTACACCGATATATTAAAAAATGGCATTGTACGAAAATGAATGTGTTTCGGTAATCATACCTGTATTTAAGGTAGAAAGATTTATCGAACAAACAATTCTTTCAGTTGTCAACCAAAACTATCCCGATATAGAGATAGTATTGGTTGATGACTGTAGTCCTGACTGTTCTGCCGCTATTATAAAGAATATGCAGGAGAAATATACAAATATAGTATATTACAAGCTGGATAAAAATAGTGGTGCTGCTGTAGCCCGTAATAAGGCTCTTGACATTGCAACAGGACGTTATGTGGCTTTTCTGGATGGTGACGACATGTGGGCAGAAGGAAAATTGGAGAAGCAGATGGCTTATATGAAAAAGCATAATGCTGCTATCAGTTGTACTGCTATGGATACTGTGGATGAAAAAGGACAGGCTCTTGGTTCGGTACGTAATGTACGCGAGAAGATAACATATAAGTTCTTGCTTCACAACACTATGATTGCAACATCAACAACAATCATCGACCGTAATCAGACAGGTGATTTTCAGATGCCTCTCAGAAGAGGAGGCCAAGATTATGCTACATGGTTGATGTTGATGAGAAATGGCATCGTATGTTGTGGATTGGACGAAGTGTTGTCACATTACCGTGTGGTTTCTAACTCTTTGTCATCAAACAAGTGGAAAAGTATTCGACAGGTTTGGGAAATTCAGACTGTTAATGAAGGAATAAACAAAGTGTCTGCTGCTATAAATGTTTGTTTTTTTGTGGTTAATGGTTTTATAAAGCATTTCATCAAATAATGGCCTAATGGATAAAACTATATATAGACTATCTTCTTTGCTCCGTCATTCTCTGCTTGGAATACGATTAGACAACTCTCTATTCTGTTCAATGACAGATTCCGAATGGAATAATTTATTGGATATTTCGCAAAAGCAAGGAGTGACGGCGTTTGCTCTTACTGCGCTTAATGACTTGGCAACAAAGCCAGAAAAGGATTTGTTACTGAAATGGATAAGTTTGTCTTTGTTTATAGAGAAAAACTATAAAAGACAAGAAAAAGCTGCTATAATGTTGTCAAAGGCATTCGCCAAATATGGTATTAGAACATTGGTGTTGAAAGGTCTGGCTATAAGTCAATGTTATCCGATACCATATTATAGGCATTGTGGTGATGCAGATATTTTCCTTGTAAAAGATGACAAATCAGCATGCGAAGAAGGAAACCATATTGTAGAGTCGTTAGGGATTGTCGTAGATAGAGATTATTACAAAAATTCTTCATTTACATTTAATGGACTACATGTAGAAAACCATAAGTTCTGTACGCAAATACGTGGAAACAAAAAGGCTAAGAGCTTAGAGAGAATATTGGAGGACATGTTGTTTTATGAAGAAACTAGGAGAATTAGTGAAACTGAATTGGAAATACCATGTGCGATGTTTAATGCATTGTTCCTGACAGAACATGCTAAGAATCATTTTTTACGAGAAGGCATATCTCTTAGGCATGTTTGTGACTGGATGATGTTCAGACAGAAATATGTCAATAATTTGGATTGGAATGCTTTTGAAGAGACTGCAAAGAGATTTGGGTTGTTGGGGTTTGCACAAAGCATGAACCATTTAGCGGATTTTATTATACGAGGTGATGAGGGTATTCTTAATAAAAAGGACAGAATGCTTTTAAATGATATTTTTTCTGACCATATATCAACATCCTCGCAAGCCTTTTCTTTGGTTGGCAGATGGGTACTGATAAAGGAGGCATTAAAGGCAGGTTGGAAATACAGAATGTTCTCGGATGTATCTATGCTAAAATGGTTATGGCAATCAGGTGTTGGCTATTTCTTTGACAAGAAACCGAAGTTATAAAAATTCGACGTATGAAATTACTAAAAGCTATTTGGATATTCTGCTTCTACCTCTTTGTTCCAAGAAGGGCGAAGCGAATGCCCAATAATTGAATATAACGGTATGGAAATAAATAAAGAATTGCTTGATAATCTTTTTGCTCAGGCTAAAGAGAATTCTCGTTTACGTCAGAATTTGGATTTGCGTACATCATCGGCTGATACTAGCCAGCGTATGCTGAATGCTCTGCTGCCAGGAACCGTTGTTCCTATCCACAGGCATGAAGACACGACAGAGACAGTTGTTTGCTTGTGTGGAAAATTGGATGAAGTGATATATGAAGAGGTAGTGACATACGAGAAGAATACATCTGAAGTATTGCCTATGGCTATAGATGCGCAAGATGTAACACGAAAAGTAGAGTATCGCGAGGTGCAACGCATTCATCTTTGCCCAGCAGAAACGAAGTATGGATGTCAGATACCGAAAGGGGCATGGCACACGGTGGAAGTAATAGAGCCGAGCGTGATATTTGAGGCTAAGGATGGGGCGTATAATAAGAAGTAATAGTATATAACTTTAAATACTAATAAAACTATGAACCAATCTAATGATAATAAAAATGAGTGTTTACCTAAATTACCAACAGGAATAAGTGGATTAGATAAAGTATGGTGGTATTGATGTTAATTACTCGAATAATAATGAAGAGCCCCTTATTATTGTCGTAAGAGGAAATGAGTATGATAATGACAAAAATATGCTTGCCATGCAAATACTGTATGGTATAGCACAGTCAATAGAACGAGAGAAGAAACAATACAAATCATTCTCATACAGGAATAACACTCCAGTAATGTATTCCACGTGTCATAATGAAGCCAAACTTAACAACTTATTCTTGGTTTTTTTATTTCTTCTTCGTTACAACAAATCATAAAGAAAAAGGCATCAAGGGATACTTTCAATTTACTTTAAAGGATAGAAATGCCTTTTAAAGGCACTATCTAAAACATTTGTACAAAAGAAATTCACTAATAGAAAAATGGGAAATATAGATTCTAAAATTCTAACTTTTTACAGAGGTCAGGAGGATATTGTTGTTAATGAGAAAGAAAATTACTCCGAATCACTCTTCAAAGACCAATATACGCACGCATTATTGCAAATACATCAGTTAGTAAGTAAAAGGAAAGATAATGTTCCAAGTATTCTTGCTTTTTGCGGTGATCGTGGCGAAGGCAAAACATCGTGTATGGAGACCGTTAAAACAATGCTCTCCACATTGAATAATGAGCAACCCCAAAATACGGATTCACCTATCGAAAAGTTTATGAAAGAGAGCGTAATAAATCACGAAACGGCAGAGACTTTACAAGAGAGATGTGAAAGCTTTAATAAAATAAGATTTAAAGTTCTTGATACTATTGACCCAGCATTCTTTGACAAAGACCACAATGTAGTAGAACTCGTTTTGGGAATGATGTACCATGAGATAACGAAAAGAAATACAACCCTTGATGATGGCAAGCGAAGAGAACTATTAGAGAAATTTCATGATGCGAAATTATGTTTGACACAACAGAAAAAAGACAAAATAGAATTATATGACCCTATTGATGAATTAAATTGGCTTTCGGGTGGATTAGCTTTAAAAGAGGCCTTCCAAGATTTGTGTACAACTTTTTTACAATGTTCATTAAAGACTGAAAATAAGAATGAACACAACTATCTTGTTATAGCTATTGACGACATAGACCTGAACATAAGTGGGGCATACGAAATGGCTGAGCAAATAAGAAAGTACTTGTGCGCAGAAAACTGTATCGTATTGATTTCGTTAAACATAGAACAGTTCATAGAGGTTGTTTCTAACTCTATTGGCAGTCAGTTTAAAACAAATGAATATTTAGGTGCAATTGAAATGGCCCAGAAATATGCGACAAAACTGATACCAATGGAATATCGTATAATGATGCCAAAGCCCTATGACTTTTGTGACAGACCATTTAGGTATGTAATAAAAGATGGAGAAAATGGAGAAGATGAAAGGAACTTTGCTTCTGTAAAAGAATCAATAGTTAAGCTCATTTATGACAAAACACGTTTTCTGTTTTACAACAATAAGGGAAGTGTTTCACCGATAGTACCTAACAACCTAAGAAGTTTGCGCCATTTGTTAGGTATGCTTATATCCATGCCGGATTTCTATTCGAATGAGAAAACTCGCAATAATAAGGAAGATTTCAAATCATATTTCTATCAAGTCTGGACAAGACAATTGACAAGAGAAGATAGAAAAAAAATAATGACGTTGGTAGAGGTTGTAGATACCACAAACATAAATAAAACGGTTGTATCAATGCTTTCATCGTATATTGACAATGCAGAAGAAGACCATATGGCACAAGGCATTTTAGAGTCAGACAACTACAACTATAATGTCAGTGTTGGTGACGTATTCTATTTATTAGACAAAATAGAACGAAGCAATGTAGATAGAGAAAGAGCTTTGGTGCTGTTTTTCATTCGTTCATTCTATAGCATAAAGCTGTATGAAAACTATGATATTATAACAGAAAATGCAGGCGCACTATATCCCAACGATAGTGCAGAAGAGGAAATATATAAAAGTGGACAATGGCTAAAACGTACAAATGCATTACAACGCTTGGTAAATGGTGCTTATTTTACGTTTAACCCTTCTGATTTAATACCAATGAATACATCTCCAAAGATGTATAGAGACACTAAAGTGTATAGTGGTATGGAGAAAGACTTGCAAGAAATAATGAAAACAATGGCTGTTAATATTAGACGCTTTAATGAGTTGCCAGCTGACATCCAAAGTAAATTCATTAAGAAATTCCGTGTTGTAGAGTTCTTTGTTTTGACCACAAAGAGAGGTATAAGACAAAAGGGACACTCGGAATTTTTCTTTGGCTAAAAGAAACGTATCTATGCCTTATTGTCTGACAAATTATCAAAATACAAATTATTTTGTGTTTGATGTAATGGCTCCTTTTTCAAATATTGTAAATATAGAATACTCTTACAACAAATTCACTCCTCTTATTGATAGCAATGGAGATGAAGAACTTTTTTTCAACTTTGCAAAAGAGCAAAAAGGCTCCTTGCTTAATGAAATGATAAGAGAAGTTGCAAAAAAGGAATATGCAGATGACTATCAAGATGAAATGTCACAAGAAAGAATCGAAAACATCTGTGCGGATGATTATATGATACACCGATTAATGTCAAATGCAACGATAAGAAACGCAGAAGTACTATTGTCTATTATGGAAACAATGAAAAGTAATCGTATACGTATGCATTTCGGAAGTGGAGACAATTTGGAGGTGATTGCTAAATTCTATCAAAGTATCATTGATTCTGAAATGCGAATCTATTATAGTACTTCAACAAACAAAAGGTATACTATCAGATTTGCATTTTTGAATGCGTTAATAAAAGAACTAAGAGGAGACGAAAAAGAAACTATCAGATACATTCTTGAGTCAGGACCAGCTCTTGCTTTCAATGAGTTTAAAGATATAGAAAATCGTTTTGCTAACTTTTTCAATGGGTTCAAGTCTTCAAAGAAGGCTTCATTGATAAAGTCAGAAATGATTAATCTATATCCGACAGAAACCCAAAATATGACAGACGAAGATTGGTTGGATATGTTTCCAAATATGGATAAATCGGTATCAAAAACTGATATACTTAAAGCTTTCAGTTCAAAGGGAGTAAAATTGGGACTCTCGGATTAAACAGTATATTTTATGGATATATGTAGAGGTGTTTTGAGAGCCATATTTTTAGATTACCCTTTATCTAAGGCTATTGATATGGTGTTCTCAATTTGTGGTTCCGCAAAAGAATTCCTTGCACCGATAGAACATCTTATACGTTGGCGAATGCCCGAATTTAGCCTTACAGATACTCGCTCTATTAGTGATGGCCTAAAGCAAAGGCTTGACAAAAAACACAGCCCCTTTTTTGTTGAATTATTGAAATATTTAGGAGACAATCAATATGATAATATATTTACAGATATAAATAGTGATAATCCTAAAATCAAAAGAGACCAATTGTTTAGATGGATGGAGTTGACTAAATATGTGGACGGCGATTTATTACTGATAGCAAGAATTGCATTTGAAGACAAAGGTGATCGTAATGTAAAATCTCTATTATGGGGATTTATGCCTGATATCGATAAAAAAGATTCTTTATTAGAGGAAAATGCTCAATATGCAGATCTACATATTCATTATAATGTCGCAAATGACAGATTTTTGTTTCGTTGGCTAAACTTGATGAATCAATTCACTCTTCGCCCAAATAAAATTGGTGAAACCAAGCAAAATGGGGATATTTTGCTTGATGAATGGACGGTAAAAGTTCGTCAATACAATCCTATTATGCTATGGAAAGAAAAATTTTCAAATAAGTCATATATGGATTGGATAGGATTTGCTTCGGTAATCAGATTCTTTTTATTTAGATTCATTGTTGAAGGCAAAACTGTTCAAAAGGAAGATAGAGAAAATCTTAAGAAGAGTCTAACTGATAGTGATTTTGCAAAATTGTTATGTGAGGACTGCTCTCGCAAAGTAGAATATTATAGAGATTCTGCTTATAAGGATTTCACTGACAAAACATACTTGAATAAAGTATTAGACTATTGCGTACAGAAGAATTTGATTGACGATGAAACAAAGAATTCACCCCACTGTTTAGTTATAGGGGAACGTTGGCTGTTATATAACATTTTACATAGAATAGCAAATGATAGTACTAATGCAAAGCAAATGGCATCATGGTTTTATTTATATACACTAATCAAAAATAGATGCAGAGTTGAATATTTTCTTAGTAATGACTTAAAGGGACTTGCCAATTATAATCTATGCGTAGGAAATTCCAATGGTGGAATTGACAAGGATTTTGCGTTTTTGTACATGAAATTATTGAGAATGTCATTTAAGAATAAAGAATTCGCAGAATTTAGACTGAGGGCTAAAGATTGCGATACTTTTTTGAAAGACAAGGATCGTCCTAGATGTATGAAAGCAGTATTGCTTATTTCCAAATCAATGAAAATAGAAGAGGCTAAAAATATTTTATCAAAAAATATCAACTATTTAAGGGGGAAAAAAATAGTAGGAGTAGATTTTGCTGGATCAGATACAAAAAAACGTCCTGTAGAATATAGTAAGATTATACGCTATTTACGAGAAAAAGGCATTAATAATCTGACTTATCATGTAGGAGAAGACTTCTATGACCTTGTGGATGGCTTGCGTGCAATAGAAGAAATCGTGTTTGATTTAAATTGGAGAAAGCCTAATCGTCTTGCACATTTACTTGCATTGTTCACCAATCCACAAAAATATTATGAGGCAAAACATTATACTGTAGCCATGCCACATGATATACTTGAAGAAAATATAAAATGGATATACAGCCATGTTCCAGAAGGTATGGATAAAGATTTGTTTAAGCTGGATAGTGACAAAAATGGAAAAGATATTGAGTTTTTTAAACACGACAAAAATATAATCAAGGTTGTTGCATACAACCAAAAAAGGATTCTTAAAGAAATTATTGACAGAGAAATTCCGATTGAGACATGTCCTACAAGTAATCTGCGTATTGGCTTTTTTGATAAATACTCAGAATTGCCAACCTGTAAATTAATAAAAGAAGAGAATGCTGTTGTTACGATTAATACTGATGCTGCAGGACTCTTAGGAACAACTTTGCAAAATGAATATAATCTTATTGCACTTGCGCTAGAGAAAGATTTAGAAAAGAATAAAGATGAAATACAATCAGTTCTGAATAGACTTAGAACAAACGCCATAAAATCTCTTTTTTCTTAGGTGTTTAATAAATTCTTAGTGTATTTCTATGAATAGATTTTACAGGTACTTCTTCTATATAATTTTTTGTTTGGTAGTAATGGTGCTACCAAGCATAAAGAATGAGTGTTTAGATTGGAGCATTTGGTTGTATGAAACAATTAACCACGATTATTTCATAGCATCATTATGTCTTGCAATCTTGTTTTTCTCTGTGGATATTCTCTTTTGTACTTACAAAAGTAAAAAAGCAATTGACATCAAAGTTTACAAGACGAATATAAATCCTTTTTATTTCGATTTACCAAACTCTGATGATAAATTCAATCGGAGTTCATACGCAAAACTGCTATTGGACAAGATATACTCCTCTTTCTACAACAATAACAGTCAGGGTAAGAAAGCCAAACATTCTTTTGTGATACATATTGGAGAACACTACGGACAGGGCAAGACCTCTTTTCTGATGATGCTAGAAAATGAAGCGAAGAAGTGTATGGATAAGAAACCAGCAGTGTATATCAACTTTGAACCATGGCTCTGTGATACAGAGACAGGCATCATTACTGAGTTCTTTTCCATATTTAGGGAAAATTTAAAAGAAATGTTGCCAGAATTAGACAAAACAGTTAGAGATTATGCAACGCTCTTATTATCTTCAGTTGGATATAGTAGTAGTGGCTTTTCAATTGATTTTGCTTCTTTGGGTATGAAAAACGAAGGGTCATTGAAAAGTAATCATGATCGTATACGTGAAGAGTTGCAAAAAATTAACAGACCTATTATTATTACCATAGACGATGTGGACAGATTGCAGAGCAAGGAATTGATGATGGTCTTAAAACTCATACGTGACACCGCAGATTTCCCAAATGTGTTCTACATTGTTGCTGCAGACAATATCCATCTGAAGAAAATGTTGAATATTCAACACATTGACGATGCCGAAACCTATCTTGAAAAATTCTTCAACTTAGAGTTTCTGTTACCTGCGAATGAGAATATCGCTTTTAACGAGCTAATAAAAAATCTGCGAGCGAAGTTTGAGGTATTGCAAATTCAAAATACAGAAAACTGTCTGCAAAAAATAATAAACGTACCCCATATCAAAGATGTCTTTTTAAATATGCGTGACGTATATAGATTTTTAAATACCTATTTTCTTGCCATTGACTCGATGAATGATGTGAAGGAAATAGATATTTTTGATTTATTCCTGTTAACTGTCATACAAATAGAGGATATGGAGTACTATGTGCAGTTGAGAGACAATAGTTTGAATATACTTAATGTTGTGCGATACAGAAATGATATCATATTGACATGGAAGGAAAATTTAAATGTCGTCAAAGCACGTAATGATCAAGATATAAAGAAGCATTTAAAAAGAATTGAGGTAGAAAAAAGTGGTGTGGAATCTCAAAAAAATGAGGAAGAGAAAGAACAATCTATAGCAGAGTTTAGAGAGACTAAAGAATGGACAAAGATTACCGCAGATAAGATTGTACCAGAAATCATGAACTTGTTATTCGGGTACAGTTCAAATAGTGTTATCGGTGAAAATCAAGCTTGCAGATATAATATGTACTACAAATATTATGCTAATACAGATGCAAGTTATATGGTGTCAAGAATGGAAATCGTTTCCATGCTTGATGCGGATGAAAGTACGTATGAAAGAGATTTGGACTGTATTTTTAGACAAGGTAGAGACTACATGTTTCTCGCAGAGTTTACAAATGCCATACCATATACCAATAATATTCAAGATATAACAATCCTTAGGAGGTTTTTTATTTTCATAGAATTTTCATATAAGTATAAACGTGAAATAACGATACCTGATATTATAAAATCTCTGGCAGATTATGAGGGGCACAACAATATCATAGAAAAATTATTTATAGTCCTATCTTTTGTGTATGGAAGCACGAGAATAGACAGAACAACTGAAATAGGAATAAAAAAGAGAACAGAGTTCTTAGATTATTGCAAAACGTACAATGATATAAACATTCTGCTGGTATGTTTCAATATCATATCTAATCGTTTAAGCTCCTTTATATTTGACAGAAATGAAATCAAAACAGCAAACAAGATTCTCGTTGATAGGTTCTTCAATGAACATATAGCAAATAGCAGTGGAAATATCGATGTCCAAGAAGCAGACACTATCATACAAATAAAATGTAATTCAGATGCATTGATGCAATGGGAAAATTTGTTTGAGAAATATCTTGAGGACAACAAAGAAGCGTGTCTAAACATATTATGTAAGCTCGTTCAGTTTTATCCTAAAGAGATTGGTTGGAACCATAGTTTCCATGAGGCATTGATGGGAAAATATTATTTACCAAAAGATAATATGTTGTCACGGTTAGCAGAAAAACATACTGATTTGAAGGATATATTGAATGAAATAATATTCCTTCATAATAGTAATACACAGACATTATCTAAAGATTATGCCTTAGTGAAAATGGTGAAGGAAAGACAACAGAAATAAATATTAAAGCTACGAACACGCACAAGCCCCATTCGACTTCATCTACAACGCCGAGGACGATTATTACGATTTAGTTTTAGACAAGAAAATACGGAAAGTCGTAGAAGAGCTGAATGCATTGTCTCATGGCGTACTAATTCGCTATCTGACCTATTGGTCAGAGGCCATTGACAGCCGTAAATACGTAGTGGAGAGTGACCTTTCGCATGAAGAATGGTACACGGACTGTTGTGACTATGCAGCCAGTGAGACAGATGAAGAACGATATATGCATGCCAAGTGTATGACAGAAACACTTGGACATATGCTGCAAGACATCAAGAATAATTATCCCAACAAGTATCCTGCTGTCATGCGCACGGTGAAGTCATGGAAGAACTACAGTTTTATCGGTTTCACTCCTACCATGCGTGAAGAAATCGACAAGGCTTGGATAGAACAGAATACGTGGAATGATGGTAAAAAGGCTGCTATGGCATTTGTTCCATTGTTTGAAGTCTTTATGAAGCATGGAAAGAGATAGAGGACATGGAGAGTTGTACAGACTATGGCGTTCCAAGAAGAGAACTGCCATTTTAGATTATTTCGATTATCTAATTACATTATGCGGAAAATAAAGTTTGGATATATAAAGGACGGGAATTATATCCGTATTGGTGACAATATGCATGGGGTATATAAGACCTACGATGATATGCGTTTTAACTGGCAGTTAGTCAGTCAGACAGAAGGTGACATAACAAAGTACTACCTGCTGAACAATAAAAATGAAGCCATTGAATACGTAGGACGAAAAGCCCCATGGTCACCACTGACAGTAGGCACCAAGGAGCAGTATCTCTATATGGATAATGCGCAAGGCTCGATGCAAGAAATGAAAACCTATGAAAGAGAATATATTACGGGGGAAAAACGCAAACAGCAGAGCAACAGCATTTATAAAACCATCAATGGAGAAGAATACCTTGTGACATACGCCTATTACGCTGTCAACAAGAACAGAGGAAAGGAATACAACTGCAAGGACGCATACGTCTGTGAGCATTATCTGACAGGAGAGTATGCCATCAGCAACAATGACCACCATATCATCTTGGAAGGACTGAAGAGCGTAAAACTCTCAGATGACAATATAGCAGAGGTCGTGTTCGCAGGAGAAGACAAAACGACGTGGGTAAATCTGTACACCATGCAGGAATTTGATGAGCGTCCAGTGGTAGAGAAGATGGGATTCATGGACGTGCTGAGAGTTGGCTATAACTATTATTTCTATAAAAACAGAGATATGGCAGGCATACCGATGCATCATCGGGAATGCGTGGCAAATGATAGGATATTCCAGTTCTTGGACCTGTACATGATACTAAGAGACCAACCCAATAAAGTCTACTACATATCTGGAGAGCGTCGAGGAAAGGATCAGTGGTATCTGATACTGATAGACATCACCAATGCTAATTCAAAGACTCGAAAGGAAATACCCTCGATGTGGTTGCCGAGACGAAGTTGACATGAAGGAAATACGACTTTACGACTACCAAAAAGAAATGCTGGGGAAGATTGACACGGCGTTCAAGGCGTGTCAGTCTGTGATGGTGCAGATGCCGACAGGTACGGGAAAAACCGTGCTACTGACCGAAGTAGTGAAAAACGAAAAGGGAAGAGTGAAAAATCCATGTGTGTGGATTGTAGTGCATCGGCGTGAATTGGTAGAACAGATAAGAGAAACGCTTGAGACCATGACGAGTAGCTTCTCTACTTCTGGCACTGCTCTTTCCCTTTTATCAGACAATTCCCGTATAAAAGTAATGTCGATACAATGGCTGTCGAGACACTATCCAGAAATGGAGGAAATGCCATCATTGATAGTAATCGATGAGGCGCATCATGCCGTGGCGAAAACCTATAAGAAGGTGATGGATGCTTTTCCTGAAGCGAAGAAACTGGGACTGACAGCCACGCCCTGCCGACTGACCAGACGAGGCTTCACCGATTTGTTTGACGTGCTGCTGCAGTCGTGGTCAGCAAAGAAGTTTATAGCCGATGGGTGGCTATCGCTGTATGACTATATGTCCATCAGAGAGGACAGCGAGGACTGGCGCTTGGTGAACTCGCTGAAGAAACGAGGTGCCGACGGAGACTTCTCGCTGAGAGAAATGAGTGAGAAGTTGAATGTGCAGCCAAGTATCGAGAGACTTTGCGATACGGTGAGGAGATATGCAGCAAACAAGAAAGGCATCACTTACGCCATAGACATAGCTCATGCGGAACATATAGCAGAAGCGTACAGACAGCATGGCATAAATGCAGTGGCGATAAGCAGCAAGACACCGCTTGAAGAAAGAAAGGCAATCATTGAAAGGTTTAAGGAAACAAGTGTAGGAGATTATTATAGTAAGCCTTGCAATGTCTCTTTGAAACAGAAAGCCAACATACAAGTGTTGGTGAACGTTGATTTGTTCGGAGAGGGCTTTGACTGTCCTGATGTAGAGTTTATCCAGTTGGCGAGACCCACACTGTCGTTGGCAAAGTACCTACAGCAAGTAGGACGTGGAATGCGTGTGTTTGAGGGTAAGAAGTATTGCTTGATATTGGACAATGTCGGGCTGTACCGTTTGTTTGGTTTACCATCAGATGACAGAGACTGGCAAGCCATGTTTGAGGGACGTGTCGCTGGTAAAGGTATTCTGACAAAGGAAGTGGAAGGACCGTATAACGTAGCCTATTCTATTTGCAACGAACAAGAGAGAATTACTTCGGACGCACGAACAGAGTTAATCACCGTGATGACACATGAGGGGCAACGTATGGACTTGGAGGAAGCTTGCGGCTACGAGATAGTCGGCAACAAGGAAGGTCTGTCGGGTGTTGTGGATAAAGACGGCAAGGAAGTGCTACCCTGTGAATATAATAGGGTAGAACTGAAAGCATACGGAATAGCCAAGCTGTATTCTCGACGGAAGATAGACAGAGAACGTCCCTGGATGGACTTGCGCAATGGTGTGCGATACTTCAAGCGACCGAGAATCGAGAAGCATGGCTTTTTAGAGTTTTCCACTACAGACGGGTTGCGCCTCTATCCGAGAGTAAAGACACGTCAGATGGACGAGAACTGTTTCGTGTTGCGGAATGCGTTGGATAATGGGACAGACGAAGGGTTGCGGTTCCGCAATTTCTTTGTGCAGCCATCAGAGCCAAATAGACTATATAGGTTCAAGGAGAAAATCGATGAACTTTCGATTTGGAAAGACGAGCAAGGAGGGTTGGCATGGCGTAAGACTTGGGATAGCATGTTACACCCTATGACCGCAGAAGAATTAGTAGAAAAGAGAAACACATGGGAAGAAGAGATCAAGCAATTTGAAGATGAAAAGAAACAATATATAAGGTTTTTCAGACCAGAAATAAAAATAGACTATATTGATGGCAAAACACAGTTAGCTGACTATAAAGAACCTGCCAATCTGAGAGTCACCTGCGTTACGAAAAACAATTATCAAGTATATTATCGAAGACATTGTCTGGACAAATGGGAGGCATTAGGCAGTTATGCTAAGATATATCCTCAGGCATACGGTATAAGAGTAGTGCAAAATAGAGAAGGCAAATACCTTGTACGCACAGACCTGTACAAACCAATGGAAAAGCCAGAACAGACGTATGAATTTGCTGAGCTGCAGGACAATGCCTTGCTTCATTTCACGGAGCAAGGCAAGGAATACTGGGTATATTTGGAGAATATGACATGCTTTACCCGTAAGCCAGAATTTGTCACCATCGGTTTCATGGACTTCCTGAAGATTGGTGGAGTGTATATGAGACGTGGAAGAAACAAAGGTGAAACTTACAGAAAAGCAGAGATAAGGATGTACGATGACATTTGCTTCTTGGGATCAAGAGAAGTTTTCGTCAAGACGGCATATAGACAACACCATTATTACATTCAGCAACGGTCATTGAACGGCAAATATTTTGTGCTGAGTGATAGTATGAAACCAAAAGAATCATCAACATGGTTTGATATGTACTACGACGGAAAGAATCCTCCGATAGTAGAAAGACGAAAGAAGGATTATGAGATATACGGAGTGAAGAAGTAGCTTCATAGAATGGGTATAGGCAAAGGCGGATGTGCAAGGTGGAGAGTCTTGGGCATCCGCCTTTTTAGTTGTAGTTGGGATTGAATAAAAAACGTTTGGACTTGCAAATTATGGTTTGTTATATAAGTTGCAAACAGAGAGAAAATATTATTAGAATACTCAAGTTTCGGCTTTAGCAAGGGCGGGCTGAAAGCCCAATGGAACACATAGCCCAGGGCAAGCGAAGCGACACCCTGGGTGATCCCACAATAAATAATATTGACGCGCCCTGAAAGGTAGGGTGTTCAAAATTGGCATCAAAAACGAGACCAAAAAGTGCTGATCATTC
>ERZ1034626.763-NODE-763-length-22901-cov-12.133546_pt1 | contig 22901 bp, 24 predicted proteins | sample MGYA00520652_ERZ1034626 | MGnify/ENA primary metagenome ERZ1034626 (study PRJEB33766, sample SAMN09781765) | gut metagenome | biome: gut microbiome | host: Homo sapiens | place: Madagascar | study: EMG produced TPA metagenomics assembly of the PRJNA485056 data... | reverse complement strand
AAAAAAACAAAACAACCCCTTTCTGATTTAACAGCCAAACAACGCCGCTCCCCCCAATATGCTAAAATGGAATTATGATAGGGTATTTAAGAGGCGAAGTGTTGGAAGTGCGCGAAGACAGCGTGCTGATTTTATGCGGTGGCATTGGGTATGAAGTAAACCTGGCCCATTCTTCCGCGTTGGAAATTGAAGCTGGGAAAGAGATTTCCTTATATATAGCGGAGTCTTTCTCCCAATTTGACGGCCCCGTTTTATACGGCTTTTTATCTAAAGAAGACAAAGCCCTCTGGCTCCTGTTCAAAACGTCTATCCCCAATACAGGGGCCAAAAAAGCCCTGGAATTTTTGAACAAAGCCCTGCGCAGCGTGGCCGATTTCCACCGTGCCATCACCTCGCGCGACCCTAAAATTTTAACCGGCATTTTTGGCTTTACCGCCAAAACAGCCGAAAAATTAATTGCCTCCTTAAAAGATAAAATGGATGCAGTTTCCGTGCAAGGCGAAAGCAAAATTAAAGTGGTGGACGAAGCCCCCTATTTAAGCGGCGTATTGGAAGCCTTAACCGCGCTGGGCTATTCCGCCGCCGAATCCCGCCGCGCCATGGAAAAACTCCACACCGCGGGCATTAACCCCAACGGCAAGGTGGAAGACATCATTAAAGAAGCCCTGCGCGTACTGAAAAAATGAGCAACCAAAACGATATTTTAGATGTAAAACAATTAAGCGAAGAATCCGGCGGGCTGGAAGCGGCCCTGCGCCCGGGCTCTTTGGACGAGTTCGTCGGCCAGGACAAACTGAAATCCAACCTGCGCGTTTTTATAGAGGCCGCCCGCTCCCGCGGGGAGGCGCTGGACCACTGCCTTTTTTATGCGCCGCCCGGCCTGGGCAAAACCACGCTGGCCAACATTTTAGCTAAAGAAATGGGCGTCAATATCAAAGTGACTTCCGGCCCGGTGTTGGCCCGCCCCGGGGATTTGGCCGCCATGCTCACCACGGAACTTTCCGACGGCGACATTTTATTTATTGACGAAATCCACCGCCTAAACCCGGCGGTGGAAGAAGCCCTTTACCCGGCCATGGAAGACTTTACCTTTTTTATTAACACCGGCAAAGGCGCCGGCTCCACCACCTTAAAACTGGCCGTACCCAAATTTACGTTGGTGGGAGCCACCACGCGCTCCGGGCTCCTTACCGGCCCACTGCGCGACCGCTTTGGCATTGTGTTTAATTTGGGGTTTTATGAAATCCCCGAAATTACGGATATTCTGGCCCGCTCCGCCCGCTTGTTAAACATAGCGGCGGACCGCGCGGGACTTACGGAACTGGCCCAGCGCTCCCGCGGCACCCCGCGTATTGCCAACCGCCTGTTGCGCCGCGCGCGGGACTTTGCCCAAGTGAAAGGGCAAGGCGTTATCACGCACGATATTGCCAAACTGGCTATGGATTCCCTGGATATTGATTGCGAGGGGTTAGACAGCGTGGATAAACGCATTTTGGAAGCCCTGATAGACCGCTTTTCCGGCGGGCCTGTGGGGGTGGAAAATTTGGCGATTGCCGTTTCCGAATCCATTGACACGCTGACGGATGCCATTGAGCCCTATTTAATTAAAGCCGGGTTTATTGCGCGCACCCCGCGCGGGCGGATTGCCACCCCCAAAGCCTATGCACATTTAGGGCGTAAACCGTCGGGCGATTTACTATTTTAATATGAAAAACCGCGCGTTGTTATTCTTTATTCTAGCAAGCACTTTACTGGCGGGAGCCTGTGCCGCGCCGTCCATGCGTTATACGCACGCGGGCGGGGCGTTGGGCTCGGCCGCCGAAGAACCGCAAAAAGGCCCCGTTGTGCGCGTTTTACTGGCCGAAAAACAACGCAAAGCCACTTTCAAAAATACAGGGCGGGTGTATATTTACACGCAAGACCGCACGCAAAAATTCAAACTTTCCCACGCGGGCAGTTTTGCGGTACAGGCGTTAGGCGCGGGCAAAATTCAGGCCGGAACCCTGCAAAGCGCGCAAGCCGTTATTTTGGAGCCTGCCGCCGGGAGACCGCTTACTTTTAACGGAAATTCTTTTACGGGGCGCGTGCGGATTGTGCCGGACGGCAACGTCTTTCACGTTGTGGAATATGCGCCGTTGGAAGAATATTTAATCGGCGTTTTACCGTATGAAATGAGCCACACCTGGCCGCCGGAAGCCCTCAAAGCGCAAGCGGTAGCCGCCCGCACCTACACCCTAAAAAGCATGGAAACCACCGGCAAACGCTATTTTGATTTATATAGCGACGTCCGCAGCCAAATGTATAAAGGCTCCGGCAAAAAATATCCGTCCGTACAAAAAGCGGTCCAAGCCACTAAAGGCCAAATTTTAACGTACCAAAATAAACTTTTTTACACCTATTATCACGGCAACTGCGGCGGCGCGACGGACAGCGTCACCAGTTGGAACCCCGGCTCCGCCGCCATTAAGCCGCTTTCCGGCGCCAAATGCGGTTATGACAAGCACTCCAAAAACTATGCCTGGCAGATGACGGTTCCCCGTGCCAAGGTGGAAGCGTACGCCGCCTCTATCGGCCTGGCGGGCAAATTAAAAGCGGTGTCCGTTTCCCGCAAAACAGGCACCGGCCGCGCCACCAATTTAACCGTTAAAACGGCCAAAGGCTCCAAAAATGTGGCGTGCGGCAAATTCCGCGCCGCCACCGGGCTAAAAAGTTGCAAAATAAACAAAATTTCCGTGCGCAAAAAAGACGTGCTTTTTAAGGGGCGCGGCAGTGGGCACGGCGTGGGCATGTGCCAAGACGGCGCCTACGGCATGGCCAAAGACGGCAAAAACTATAAACAGATTTTGAAAAAATATTACCCCGGGGCCCAACTCACCCCGCTAAAGGAAGATTAACATGGCATTTGAACGCTTCAAAAAATTAGATTTAGACCCGCTTATTGCAAAACAACCCGCCACCCCGCGGGATTCCGCGCGCCAAATGGTGCTTCACCGTGATACGCACACCATTGAACACCGCATTTTCCGCGATATGCACGAATACCTAAACCCCGGCGATACGTTGGTAATTAACAATACCAAAGTGTTCCCCGCCAAATTATTTGCGCACAAACCCACCGGGGGAAAAGTGGAAGTATTGCTCGTACGCCCGACGGTCAACAGCCGCACCTGGGCGGTACTCACGCGGGATTATAAAGAGGGGATTACGTTGGATTTTGGCGACGGCTTACTGGCTAAAGTGCTGGGCAAAACGGAAAATAACGAGGCCGTTTTGGAGTTTAATACGGATGACCTAATGCCCTTTTGCAACGCGCACGGCCTAATGCCCTTGCCGCAATACATAGAAAAAGCCCGCAAACACAGCGGCCTTTCCCCCAGTATTGCTACCGATAAAGAGCGCTACCAAACCGTTTATGCCAAATACAACGGCTCTATTGCCGCGCCGACGGCGGGTTTCCACTTTACGCCGGAACTGTTGCAAAAGCTGAAAGATAAAGGCGTAAACATCGCTTACATTACGTTGCATGTGGGTTGGGGCACGTTTAAGCCTTTGCGCGGGGAGCCGCAACAGCACCACATGTTAGCGGAACTGGGCGAAATTTCGCCCGAAACGGCCGAGATAGTAAATGCCACCCACGCCCAAGGCAAGCGGGTTTTTTCCGTCGGCACCACCAGCACCCGCACGCTGGAAAGTTTCACGGACGAAAACCGCCACACATCCGCCGGCAAGAAATGGACGGATTTGTTTATTTATCCCGGGTATAAATTCAAGGCCATTGATTGCCTGATTACCAACTTTCACTTTCCGGATTCCACCCCGCTGTGCATGACCAGCGCTTTTGCCGGGGAAGACTTTATTTACGAAGCCTACCTGCAAGCGGTGGAAAAGAAATACCGTTTCTACTCGTTTGGGGACAGTATGATGATTTTATAGCGCGTTTTCCACACGTTTATAAAATGCCTCGGCGCGCCGGCCGAGGCGTTTTTATAGGTTGCGCTTTAAGTATATTTTCCCAACAAATCACGAAGGGCCCCCTTGCGGGGGCCCTTTTCCAACCTTGTTTATTGGACAAGGAGGATATGTGAAAACTATTAATATATACTAACAATTTGGTCCATCGTACACTCGGAGCGGGTACTAGATGCTTTTAAGAGATAACGGTATCCCGTATACCCTTGTGACTGAAACCCAACCGTGGGGCAGTCAAAACTTGTCCAACAAGTATAACCCGGATGACTTACATGTACAAAAACGCCTGCTGTCATGTGCGACGGACACTGCGGAAGCCTCTCTCTAAACTTTTGTTCACACTGCCATTTGCCCACCTCATTGTTATAAGAGAACGTTTCAGGAGGCAAAGATTGCATTTTATAACAGGGGACCGTTTCTCCCCCTTCCGACGGTTTTTTGGGATATTTAATATCACATTTGGGCACGCTTGTACAAGCATAATTTAGGAACCCGGTATTAAAAAAATATTTAACTTGTTCGTTTGCTTGACATGCCTTACAGCCGGAATAACCGTTGCGGTCATTTTTCAAATCTTCGTCCCCTGTTCCCAATAAGCACCGATACGTTAACGCGCTACCCCCTGCATATAGAGCGCGCAAACAAGACGTTCTATTTCCATAATTGGAACATTTCGCTTGCAGGCTGTCCGCGCCATATTTTTTCTTTAGGCAGGCTTGCGCCTCGGCAGAACCTTTCATATAAGAACAGCAATCTTCGTTTTCCGTACATTCTTCCACGGTTTTGGAGCAGGCGCCTAAAAAGTTTACCCATTTGCCGCTTACGCATTTTTGCGTGGTTTGCGTACCACAGGTATTACAGCTTTGGCTGCCGCTTACGGCCCCCTCCGTACATTCCGGGGTTTCACATTCGGCCACCGTTTTGCTACATTCGCCCAACTGGCTGACCCAACGGCCGCCCACGCACGCTTGCGTGGTTTGCACGCCGCAGATATTGCAAGATTGGCTCCCGCGCACCTGTCCGTCCGAACAAGAGGAAGAAAGTGTCGGGTCCGTGCCTATTTCGCTCCCGTCGCCGTCCGTGCCCTCACAGCCGGAAGACGGAAACGTCAACCCGTCACAACTGGGGTAATTTTTGTTTAATTTGGTACAATCATCCCCCTCACAGCAAAAACTGCCGTCCTGGTAAGACAGCATTTTTAAGGTGTAATCCCCTTTGTTGCTGGTGGCGGATACCCCTTCCGCCTGTAAACTGTATGTATAGTTTTTGGTGTTGCTGGAAGAAACCACGTCTGATAAGTTGTCAAATTTTAAGGTATAGGGTTTATCCATAGCACAGCGGCGCTCCTGCTCCGTGCGCACGGCGGACATCATTTCTTCGGCTTCCGTCACTTTCCGGTTTTCTATCACCCGGGTAAATTTAGGAAGCGTGACGGCAGACAGAACACCTATTACAATTACCACAATAAGCAGTTCTGTAAGCGTAAAAGCACGCTTATTTTTGTTTTGTTTTTTGTTCACATACCCTCCCACATGCTTTGATATAAAGCCACTGTATCAAAAAAAAAAAACAAGTCAAGGCGGGTTTAGCGTTCACGCTAAACCCGCCTTGAAAGCGGAAAACAACGCACCTCTTTTTAGGGATGTGCCCTATATATGCTAAAATAGAAAATATGACGCTTATTTCCCCTTTTAGAATTTTGAGCAAAGATACCCGCTCCAAAGCCCGCACCGGCGTTTTGTATACCAAACACGGCGCGGTGCATACCCCGGTTTTTATGCCGGTTGCCACGCAAGCCTGCGTAAAAGCCCTCACGGCCGACGACATCCGCGACGTGGGCGCCGAGTGTATTTTATCCAACACTTACCATTTATACCTGCGCCCGGGCACAAATACGCTTGAAAAAATGGGCGGCCTGCATAAATTTATGAATTGGAACGGTAGTATTTTAACGGACTCCGGCGGATTTCAGGTTTACAGCCTGCCCAAATTCCGCAAAATTAAAGAAGAAGGCGTCACGTTCCAATCCCACCACGACGGCAGTAAACACCTGTTCACGCCGGAAAACGTGATAGATTTTGAAGCCCAAATCGGCTCGGACATTTGGACCATGTTGGATGTGTGTATCCATGCCAAAAACCCCACCAAGCACGAGGCCCGCGAGGCGCTGGATATTACCAAACGCTGGGCCGAGCGCGCCGAGGCCGCCTACCATAAAAAAATCAGCCAACAAAACATTACCCAAAACGCAGACGGCTCCTTTACGGTGGGCAACTCCCTGTTATTCGGCATTATCCAGGGCTCCATTTACCCGGATTTGCGCCGCGAAGCCGCCCAACACATGGCCGCTTTGCGCACGCACGGCTACTGCATCGGCGGGCTTTCTTTAGGGGAAACTTTAGACCAAATGAACGCCGCCGTCAGCGCCGTGACGGATGTTCTGCCCGAAGGCAAACCGCGCTATTTTATGGGCCTGGGCACACCGATAGAAATTTTGAACTCCATTGAACGCGGCGTGGATATGTTTGACTGCGTGTGGCCCACCCGCGTGGCCCGCAACGGCCAAGCCATGACCAGCCAAGGCCGCCTGAACATTAAAAATGCGGAGTTCCGCTTGCAAGAGGGCCCCTTAGACCCGGAGTGTGACTGCTACACCTGCCGCCACTACTCCCGCGCCTATATCAGCCACTTGTTCCGCTCGGCGGAGCTGACCAGCCACCGCTTAATTTCCATACACAACATCCGCTTTTTAATCCGCTTAATGGAACGCGCCCGCGAGGCCATAAAAAACGGAACCTTCCTGGAATTAAAAGACGAAGTTATTTCCAAATACAAATAAGGTTTTACCGTCATAAAACCGCAGGACTTTCCATAGTCCTGCGGTTTTTTTATGTTTTGCGGCCCTCTTTTCCCCCAAAAAGACCGTTCCAAAAAGGTTAAGGCCCAACACTTCCCGCCGGTGCGCGGCCCACCTTTCATACAAAAAAATACCGGCCCCCAGAGAGGCCGGCACTGATTAAAAGGGCGTTTTACCTAGCAGACTTTCTTTTTTAAGCCCGATAAGGTTAAATATTCTTCACACCCGGCCCCGGTGCAGCTAAAGCACATTTTGTACGGGGAAGAAAAAACTTTTATCTGTACCGCCACACCCGGGAAGCGTTTGGTATTGGTAGCTTGTGCCACGCAATCGCGGTTGGAGGCTCCCGCAACCAGCGTATAGTGCCAGTTGCCGTCACCGTTATCGGCCGCGATGTTTTCCGCCGGGATATTTACATCCAGCTTGCCAAAATCCCCATCGTCCGGCCCACATTGTTTGAAAGTAGTTAAATACATCTGCTGGGCATCCGCAATTGCTTTTAGCATAACGGTAGCTTCGGCCGTGCGGGATTTTTTTACAGCGCTTTCATACTGCGGGAGCGCCACGGCGGCCAAAATGCCGATAATCAGCACCACCACCATTAATTCAATAAGTGTAAAACCTTTCTTCATAAATTTCTCCTTTTGGGGTAATTCCCTATTACAAGTATAGCACAATTTTTTACTAATTCTAGCGGAAAATTTCCGTCACGCGCTTAAAAATGCCGTTGCAATATGCCAGCGCCATGCCGTAATTGCTGACGGCTACGCCGCTTTTTTGCAAATATTCCACCCGGCGCAAAATTTGGCGGCGCGTCACCATGCACCCCCCGCATTGGATAGCCAATTTGTAAGTATCCAACGCTTCGGGCAACGGGTCCAAATTCGCCAGCACCGTAAATTCCAACCGCTTTCCTGTATATTTGCGCAATAAAGCAGGTATTTTGGTGCGGCCGATATCATCACACAAATTCACACTGTGGGAGCAAGATTCCATAATCAGTATTTTATCCCCGTCCTGCAAATTATCAATGGTTTGGGTGCCCCTTAAAAACGCCTTAAAATCCCCTTTCAGGCGGGAAAACAAAATGCTGAAACTGGTTAGCGGTATTTGGGGCGGCACCACCGCGCTAACCTGCTTAAACGCCTGGGAATCCGTCACCACCAACTGCGGGGTGTGGTTTTTTAACCAGGCGGCCAACTCTGTATCTTTTAAGCACACCGCCACCGCGCCTATGTCTAATAAATTGCGTATGGTTTGCACCTGCGGCAAAATCAGGCGGCCCTCCGGCGCGGAAGCATCTATGGGAATAACCAACACCACCTGGTCACCGGGGCGCACCACGTCATCCAACAGTATGCCGGGCGCATAAGAACTGGCGGGCAAATGTTTTTGTATGGCCGCCAGCAACCCGTCCAACTGCGGCGATTTGCAGGAAAACTCCACCGTATCCGCTCCGGCTACCGGGGCCGGCGCGCACAAATCACTTTTATTATGCACAAAGAAAAACGGAATTTGCCGCGCTTTACACGTTTGCATTAAAGCACGGTCACAAGCATCCAGGGCTCCCGCAAAAACCAAAATAGCCAGGTCCACCTGGTCTAATACCGCCTGGGTGCGGCTCACCCGCTGTGCCCCCAGGGCAGACGTATCATCCAGCCCCGCGGTATCAATCAGCGTGACGGGCCCTATGCCCAAAATTTCAATAATTTTTTTAACCGGGTCCGTGGTGGTTCCGGGGTGCTGCGCCACCACGGAAACCTGCTGTCCCGTCAGGGCGTTAATCAGCGAGCTTTTGCCCGCGTTCATTTTGCCAAAAATGCCGATATGCGGCCTGTTTACTTGTACCATAGTAAAATTATATATAAAAAACCCCGGGCAGGGCATTTCTTCCGTCCGTCCGGGCGGATTTTTTTACCTCCCCGCGCCCCAAGCATTTTTCCGGGCCGGGTTCCTGCGCGGGCCCGAACGGCACCGCCTAACCTTAAAATCCCCCCAAAAAGCGTTTTTTCCAGGCTCTACTCCAAACGCACCCGTATTTTATCGGTCCCAATAAAGTATAATAGAATAGAAGCATACCTTACGAGTACAAGGAATTATATGAACAACGATTTTAACGCTTATTTGAAAGACCGCGCCAAACTGGTGGAAAAGAATTTGGCTAAATATGTGGGAAAAATTGAAAATTCGCCCAAAATTTTAACAGATTCCATGGCCTATTCTTTGCAAGCGGGCGGCAAACGCGTGCGCCCGATTTTGCTAATGGCTACTGCGGAGGCTTTCGGCAAAAAAGCGGCGGATGTAATGCCTGCCGCCTGCGCGGTGGAAATGCTGCATACTTATTCCCTGATTCACGACGATTTACCTTGTATGGATAACGACTCCCTGCGCCGCGGCAAACCCACCAACCACAAAGTGTTTGGGGACGATTTGGCCCTGTTAGCCGGGGACGCTTTATTAACGTATGTGTTTGAAGTTTTCGCCCAGAACGGCAAAATAAAAGCCGTCGGCGCGGAAAACACCTTAAACGCCCTTTTACACTTTGCCAACTGCGCCGGAGCCTCCGGCATGGTGGGCGGTCAAACGGCCGACGTATACGCCGAAGGCATGGGCGCGGCGGATGCCGTCAGCACGCGGGCGGAAAAACTCAAAAAAGAATCCAAACCGCTGGCCGATAAATCCCTGCATTATTTTATGCTCCCCTCCACGGTAAAAGAAACCACGCCGGAAACCATTTTGAACTACATTCACGCCAACAAAACGGGTGCGTTAATCCGCGGCAGTGTGGAAGCGGGCGCCCTGCTGGCCGGCGTAAAAGGCAAAGATTTAACCCTCATTAAAAAATATGCCAACTGCATTGGGCTGGTCTTTCAGATTGTAGATGATATTTTAGACGTGACGGCCACCGCCAAACAACTGGGCAAATCCAATAGTGATAAAGAAAACGGCAAATTAACCTTCGTCAGCCTGTATGGGCTGGAAGGCAGCCGCAAACACGCCCAGCTGTTAATTGCCAATGCCCAAAAAGCGTTGGACGGCTTAAAAAATGTAAAAAAGAAAAACCTGTGGCCGCTGTACGCCATGGCGGATTTTTTCAAAACCCGCACTTATTAATTCAAGGGGTTATTCATGAAAGTTTTGCCCAGTATTCAAAGCCCAAAGGACTTGCGCCTGATTAAAAAGGAACTTCTGCCCACGCTGTGCCAGGAATTGCGCGACACGATTATTTCCACCGTCAGCAAGAACGGCGGGCATTTAGGTTCCAGCTTGGGCGCGGTAGAAATTATTACCGCCCTGCATTATGTATTCAACACGCCGCAAGACAAAATTGTGTTTGATACCGGCCACCAAGCCTATGCGCACAAACTGCTTACGGGCCGCCAAGCCGCGTTTGAACACATCCGCCAAAAGGGCGGGATTAGCGGCTTTCCCAAACGATACGAAAGCGAATACGACTCCTTTGGGGTCGGGCATGCTTCCACCGCGCTTTCCGCCGCATTGGGTATGGCGATTGCGCGTGACCAAAAAAAGGAAAATTCCAAAGTGATTGCCATTGTGGGCGACGGCTGCTTAACGGGCGGCATGGCTTATGAAGCCATGCAAAACGCCGGGCTGTTGGCTACGGATATGCTGGTTATTTTGAACGATAACCAAATGTTCATTTCCCAGCGGGTAGGCGCTTTGGGCAAATTTTTAACTAAACTGCTCACTAAACAATACGTTCAACTGGCCGAGGAAAAAGCCACCAACTTCTTAAAACGCTTTGATGATTTGGGCAACAACGCCGCCAAACTGGCCAAAAAAGCACGCGCCATTTTATTCCCCGGTACGATTTTTGAAGAAATGGGTTTCCGCTATTTCGGCCCGGTAAACGGGAATAATATTGAAGAGCTGATAGAAGTTTTGGAAAGTGTAAAAGATGTAAAAGGCCCGGTGATGTTGCACGTTGTCACTAAAAAAGGCAAAGGCTACAAACCGGCCGAGGAAAAGCCCACCAAATTCCACGGTATTGGCATTTTTGATGTGGAAACCGGCGACACGATTGGCAAAGCCAACGGCATTACTTTTACGCAGGCGTTTTCTCAAGCGCTTGTAAAACTGGGCGAAAAGGATACCACCGTCAACGCCATTACCGCCGCCATGCCGGAAGGCACGGGGTTAGACGCGTTTAGGGATAAATTCCCCACCCGCTATTTTGACGTGGGCATTGCCGAAGAACACGGCGCCACTTTTGCCGCGGGTTTAGCCGCCTGCGGGTTAAAGCCGGTGTTTGCGCTGTATTCCTCGTTTGCGCAACGTTGCTACGACCAAATTTTACATGATGTGGCGTTGCAAAAGTTGCCTGTGGTGTTTGCGTTGGACCGCGCCGGAGTGGTGGGCGAAGACGGCCCCACCCACCACGGAGTTTTTGATTTAAGTTTTTTACGCAGTGTGCCGGACTTGGTTTTAGCCGCCCCGGCGGACGAAAACGAACTGCAACACATGCTTAAAACCGGGCTCTATTGCGGGCGGCCGTTTGTTCTGCGCTATCCGCGCGGGGCCGGGTTCGGGGTAGAAATGGACGCCAAAATGAAAACCTTGGACATCGGCAAAGGCGTGTGGCTTAAAAAAGGAACCGATTTAACTATTGCCGCCATTGGCAACCGGGTTCACCCGGCGTTGCAAGCGGCAAACGCGCTTGAAAAACAGGGTGTTTCCTGCGGGGTAATTAATATGCGCTTTGCAAAACCCCTGGATACTCAAATTTTGGACGAAGCCCTCCGAATTTTCCCGCGGATAGTGACGGTGGAAGACAACGCACTCATTGGCGGATTTGGGGCGGCGGTGGCCGAATATCTGGCCGATAAAGGGGCCTCTTTCCGCTTACTGCGCCTGGGCATACCGGACCGGTTTGTGGAACACGCCAAATCGGCCCAGTTATACGAACAGCTGGGCCTGAACGCGCAACAGATTGAGCAACGCATATTAAATTGGAAAAACAAGTGAGGTATTCCCATGAGCGTAAAGGATATTGAACACGAACATTCTTATATTAAAGCGTACGAAGATATACAACTCTTAAAACAGGACGTTATGCGCCCTGTGCGTATGGAGCTGGAAGTAATGAAGCCGGAAATTTACCTCCAACGCCACCATATAGAAGAAACAATTGTCTGCTTTGGCAGTGCCCGCGTGCGGGAAGAAAAAGAAGCCAAAGGCAAAGTAAAAGCCGCCCAAGAAGCCTTAGCCAAAAACCCGGGTGACAAAAACCTGCAACACCGTTTGTATGAGGCCGAAGGACTATTAAAATTGGCCCCGTATTACGAAGCGGCCCGCAAATTTGCCAACCTGGTTATTGAACACGCCGGCGACCGTTTTGCCGTCGTCACCGGGGGCGGCCCGGGGCTCATGGAAGCGGCCAACCGCGGCGCGTTTGAAAAGAACGGCAAAAGTATCGGGTTCAACATTACCTTGCCGCACGAACAACACCCCAACCAATACATCACCAAAGATTTGGCGTTCCTGTTCCACTACTTCGCCATCCGCAAATTACATTTGGTTATGCGCTCTAAAGCGTTTGTGGTTTTCCCGGGCGGGTTTGGCACGTTTGATGAACTGTTTGAAATTTTAACCCTGGTAAAAACAGGCAAAAAACAGGATATTCCGATAGTGCTGGTAGGCAAAGAATTTTGGAATACGGTCGTCAACATCCCGGGCTTGGCTTCTTACGGGGTTATTTCGCCGGAAGAAGCGCAATCTTGCGAAATTGTAGACACGCCGGAAGAAGCATGGGCTATTATTGCTAAATTCTACCACATCAAATAAAAACGGTTTTCCGGCCCATAAAAAACTCCTTGTACTTAAATTTGTTTTGATAGCAAAACGGTACAAGGAGTTTTTTTGCCCCCGCAAAGCGCCGGGCCGGGAATTTGCCCCGGTTTTGGGCGCAACAGAAAACGCCGGGGTTTATCGGCGCGGTATTTATAAATAAAAAAACCGCCGGAAATTTTGCCAGAAATTTTGCCGGGCAGGGTTTATCGGCGCGGTATTTATAAATAAAAAACCGCCGGTTTGCTGCCCGGCGGGTTTTTAGCTTTAGAAACTAAATTATCTTTTTTTGGTAGTCTTTTTGGCGGCTTTTTTAGCGGTTGCTTTTTTAACAACGGCTTTTTTTGCCACTTTTTTAACAACAGTTTTTTTAACTGTTGCTTTTTTTAATACAGCCTTTTTGACCGTTTTTTTGACTGCCGCTTTTTTGGCAGGCTTTACGGTTTTTTTAACCGCTTTTTTAGCGGGGGCTTTTTTGACGGCCACTTTTTTAACGGCTGTTTTTTTAGCCGATACTTTTTTGACCGCCTTTTTAACAGCCGCTTTTTTTACCGGCTTTTTGACGGCGGCCTTTTTAACAGTTGCTTTTTTGACCGTTTTTTTAATGGCGGCAACTTTTTTTGCGGGTTTTTTATTGCCCATACTGTTCTCCTAAGACAACTAGTTTTAACCTCATAAAAAATAATACCACAATTACTATGAAATTGCAACAAAAAACCTCGTCTTAGAAAAATATTTTTGAAAAAATCAAGCCCCTTTTTTATTTTCCGTTTCCGTCGGGCGCTTGACTTTTCGCCGCAGATTTTCTAACCGGGCGGACCAGCTGATACATTCCCGAGCGCCCGCACAGGGCCGCAAATAAAATTTCTTTCATGGTGTTTTTATACACGCACACAATGGCAAACGCGCTGATAACGGCCGTCCACGGGTGGCGCTCCGCTTGCTCAAACCCCACCACTGCCGCTTGGAAAATAGCAAACAAAACGCATAGCCCGTACGCCCAATTAAACCAATACACCAGTTTCAAGGCGGCTACTTCCGTGCGGATTTTAAGCAGGCGGATAAGTAGCGGCAGCAGGGCCGTTTTGCCCAGCGCAAACATCCCCCCCAATAGCCCGCCTAACACATACTGCCCGTTGAAAATCTGCCCCGCCCCCGGTGCCACCAAACTGATTAAAAAAGCCCAAATTCCGTTCATTTTATTTCCCCTTTCCAAAGTGCGGTGGCCGTGGCCACCTTGGAATATTCCGGCGCTTTTAAGCCGCTTATTTCCCCCAATTTTTGGGCCCACGCGCAAAAATCTTCCGCCGGGCCCGCCTTTAACTCAAGCTCAATTTCCAGCATATTCTGCCGCCGCTCCCCCGCAGTAATTTCCACCTCGTCCAAGGCCAATTCATAAATAGCACCCGCCTGAACCAAAGTATACACGCGGCGGTTATTTTGGATATAAAATTTGAACTCCAACTGCGCCACCTCCACCCCTTGCCAGGTGCCCCGGGAGCGCAAGGCCGCCAGAGCCTCCCGGTGCGTATGGGCCCCGGGCAAAGGCAGGGTTTCTTCCCGGCGGACGGCTTTGCCGTTTTCCAACCGGGTTTTTGTTTTTAAGGTTGCCTCGTAAGCGCCGTCGGTACAGCGCACCCGCATAGCTATTTTCTGTGCGGAAAGCGCTTCGTCCGGCGTATCCGCATAAGCATCCGAAATGTGCAAAATCTGCACCGGGGGCAGGGCGCGCCCGGTTAACGCGCGCACGGCAGAAAGCATTTTATCAAAATCCGCCGCAGCGGCCGCCCGCCACTTAAATTCTGTTTCTATGGACATAATGTTAGTTTACAAAAAAAGTATAATGAATGTTAGGAGGATTTTTATGAAAAAACTACGCCAACCCACCTCTTTAGGCTGTTTTGCCTGCGGGAGAAATAACCCCGTCGGTTTACATTTGGAATGGTTCAACAATTACGACGAACACCAAGTAGAAACCACATTCACTTTGGATGACAACTACTCCTCTTACCCCGGCACCATGCACGGCGGTATTATCGCAACGATTTTGGACGAAACGTCCGGCCGGGCCATTTTGTTGGATAACGATTTCAACCGCTTGATGGTGACGCTGAAAATGGAAATGGTTTATAAGAAAAACACCCCCACCAACACGCCCTTAAAAGCGGTGGGCCGCGTACTGAAAGACAGCGGTTCCCGCGCGCAAGTGGAAGGGGAAATTATCCTGCCCGACGGCACCGTTTCGGCCAAATGCACCAGCATTTTGTATAAAATTCCGCAAGCGGTAAAGGATAAATGGGGGCCGGAAGCCGACGAATGGCTCCGCACCACGCCCAAAGTGGAAGGATAATTTTTCTATTGGAAATACTAACTCCTTTTTAATGTTGTAAAATAAACGCCCAAAGCGGAAGAATAATCTTCCTATTGAAAATAAGCGATTGCTTGTTTTTACCGCACGGCTGTTTGCTTTTTACCGTGCGGTGATTTTTTTAATGTGCGGCGGGGGTTGGTGTGCGGCGGGGTTTGATGTGCGGTCTTTTTGATAGGTGGGAGATTTACTTTTAGCGCGCGGCATTTTTGGCGTGCGGCGCCTTTTTACCATGCGGCAGACTTATTTTTCGCGCGTGTTGAATTATTTTTCGCACGCGGCCCCTTGCTTTCCACGGCACATTGAACTATTTTAATGCCACAGCATAAAAAACAGTTGAGTAAGACGTAATTTTTTGCTAGAATAAGAATTGTCCTAGTTAAAGGAACAATTTGAGGATCGGTAGCTTAGTTGGTAGAGCGCCTGCTTTACACGCAGGAGGTCACAGGTTCAAGTCCTGTCCGGTCCACCATTTTTTAAGGCACTCCGCACGGGATGCCTTTTTTGTTGGGGTTATAGAGTGTCGCCCGACGGAGCAAGTGCGGAATTTTTATCCATACAGGTTTTAGAGAGGTATTTAAAGGCGAAGATAAGGCCCGTTTCCGGGCTTTGTTCTCTAATGGGGAAATTTGGAAGATCCAAATTAAATAGACTTATTATTTATTTTATCCAAAAACAATTGTACACTGTCATTACAACAAAACGAAAAGTCACAATTTTTTTTACCAAAAACCGTTTCATATCTATCCCTAATAAAATGCGGACTTTGTGGGTTTATAGCATCTTCTGTATTTATAACAAACACTTTTAAATTCTGCTTTTCTTGTAATAAGGCATTGAACATATACTGTAATGAAGTATCGGAAAATGGAAAAGAAAAACCTATGACATATAATTCATCCGCAAATACTAACGCTTTAAAAGCTTGTTTCCAGATAGAAGAAATAACAGTGTGCCCATAAAAAAGTTGTTTATTATTAACGGGTGGAATAATATATGGAATTAAATCCGTTCCTCTCTTATCTGGATAAGCATCCCAAGAACAATAAATAGGATCTGATTGATTTTTCCCAGCCCATTTCCAATTGACAGAGCCATGTAATTTATAAATATGAGGAGGCACAAAATATCTACATTGTTCATTACTTTGCGCTATCACGATCTCTGTATCCATTAAAATACCTCTTGATTTTAATGGAAGGATACCTCCATCAGAATATACTTCCGCCATATTAAACATTTTATAATCAGTCTCACGATGCCAATCATCAATAATTTCTTCAACTAGAGTATCATAATTCAGTGTCACAATATCTATATGGTTATTACAAATCCATTCTGCGAAAAACTTATATTTAGGGAGGTCCGCCCGATATTTAAGAGAATCAAATATTTCTATAATTCGATTGAGCAAATCTAGATATAACGCATGGTGTAGGTAATAGGTTTCTCCATCAATCCATGGCCATTCCTGATTTAAATAATTTAATAGAGTTTCCAAATTTGTTTTAAAGAATGCAGGGATATGAGCATAACATTGTGCATACATTGTATTTTCTATTGAAGGAAGGCAAGAATCCCCCTTTAAAACCTGCTGAGTTAATTCTGATAAAGTGGGATACCGATTATTTATAGATTTTGAGAAACCTGCTCCCAAAAATAATGCTTTTTTGTTCATACTCATTCCCTTTTCCTTTTTCTTATCTTATCATATTTTCCAATACTGTTCTTGTCCCTCAAAATCCATTTTTCCTTCTGCTAAGTTCATCAGTTCTCGCAATGTTAAATTGCGCGGGTTCCTGTATTCCACAATATCCGCTACTATCTTGGGCGATAAGTAACACAGATTTAAGTACCGCGCAAATGTGCGCTTATTCATACCGCTGGCCTTTCCCATTCACGTGTGGGCAAGCCATTTTCTATCATCTTCTTTAGTTGCCACCCGCGTGCGAGTCCGCGTACTAAACTCTCGTTTAATTGCCGGACGGTTAAAATATTCCGCGCACTCCCATTCCGTAGGCGTACAGAAGATATATTATCCACCAAAAAACTATCCCGCAAGTAAATTGTATCTTCTATACGCGCCATCTTGAGAGGTTTGACATCCACCTGCCCTGACATTTTGGGACAATTCCCCAAATCTGTCTTTATCTGCTTTTCATCTAAAAACACCGTTAAATAATGTTTCTTACCTACCGTTTGGCAAGTAGCTTTGCTAATCCACCTGCCCAATTGAGTAGCCGTAATGGCACTCATATCCGCTAACGGCTCTATATCGTCAAAATCCGCCGTTTTAAGCATACTTAGTACAAATCTATCCAACTGCTCCACGGGTAAATAATGCCCACCCACCCCATTGTAATAGTAGAGGAACTTTTTGCCCTGCTTTTTAGAGGAAGTCAGCCGAAAGGACTGCCCCTTATCATCATATAATTTGCCTGCCAATACGGTTTTATGCGTTTGATAGTGGCTAAAAGCATGCGGGTCTGTAATCCTGCGCCGAACCATATCTTGTACGGACTCCCACACGGGTTTGAGAACAATGCCCTCATGCCGCCCGGCGTACACCTTATTTTTGGCCAAGTGCGCTACCTGGCCGATATATATGGGATTTGTCAAAATCCGCTGGATACTGCTCTTTTGGAATGCTTTTCCTCCCCGCGATTGCCCGCCGCGGGGAATCCACGCTTTTGTATGATATCCCTTTTGATTGAGCCACTCTGCCACCGCCTGCATGTTTTCCAGTTCCAGATACTTGGTAAAAATCAGATTTACGAGTTCGGCTTCTTGCGGATTAGGGATAAGTTGCTTATCTTTAAGGTCATAGCCCAACGGCGGCGTTCCTCCCATCCACAACCCCTTGGCTTTACTCGCGGCGATTTTATCACGCACGCGCTCGGCTGACACTTCCCGCTCAAATTGGGCAAAGGATAAAAGCATATTAAGCGTTAGTTTTCCCATAGAATTACTGGTATCAAACGATTGGGTAATGGACACAAAGTTGCAACCGTATTTATCAAACTCTTGCATCATTTTGTGGAAATCTATAATAGAGCGCGAAAGGCGGTCCACCTTATAGACGACCACCACCTGTATTTGCCCAGTCCGGATATCGTTAAGAAGTGTTTTTAAGCCGGGGCGCTCCATGATACCACCACTAATACCTCCGTCCGAATATGTTTTATAATACTCCCACCCATTAAACGCTTGGGACAGAATATAAGCCTTACACGCCTCCTCCTGATTTTGGAGCGAGTTAAACTCCATATCTAGACCGTGTTCCGTAGATTTACGGGTGTATATAGCACAATTAACTTTTGGCATTTCGCTTCCCCACCAGCCCAAAGAACTTGGGTCCACTAACATGACCCCGAGTTATCTTCTGCGCTATAACGGTTAAATTAGGATATATGGTGTTTTCCCACTCGTATTCTTTCTCATTTTTCACTATTACTTGATAGGTTTGCCCTTTGTATTTCTTGGTTAGGATAGTTCCTATCGCTAAATTATATTTACATTTATGGGCCCGTTGGATATATTTTTCGAGGTTACTTGCGTACTTATCAAGACGAGTTATATACTTTTCAGCCAGTTTACAACCATACAACTCGCATTGGATAGCATACCACAAGGGTCTATATTTGCTCTTTCTCCCTCTTAACGGATACCGATAGAATATATCCCAATAAAATTGGAGTTTTTCGTCGGGCAAGCCTTTGAGTTCATCAAATTTTTTGGGTAAATAACACTTATTTCTCATTTAGCACCTTCCGAATGCGGTTTATCTTATGGGCCGAGTTTCCTTTGAAATAGTAGGCCTTGGCTAATTCATCAAAAAACTTAATGGCAGTCTGTAAAAGTTCTATTTCAAACATTTTCTTGGGCCGCCCCAGTGGATTACCTGACCGCCCCTTTACAAACCGGTGTTTAACGGGTGGCAGTACGCGCGGCATCATTTGGATAATCCAAAGAACACATACCCGCTGATAGGCCGTTTGACTATTTCCATAGCCACGCGGGATATGCTTTTGTAGGTTTTGCCTTGGTATTCAAAACCGTTTTCCAACACTTTTACTTCTATGATTTTTCCACGGTAGGTTTTAGTGATAACTGCGCCAACCGTAGGTAAGCGGCTGTCGCGCTCTTTGGTTGGCACAGTGGCTGAATTAACAGAATTTTGTTTAGCGACATTCACAACAGGTTGTTTAAGTTTTTTCTTCATAAAAACTCCCGATAGTATATTGGTTTAGTGGGCTTTTGGCCCATTCCTATTACCGCTTACTATCGGGAGCAAAGTCAAGTAAATGAATGTTAGAACTATCTACCAATTCGATTCCTGTTGGGCGCACGTCTTAAGCAATTTCCGCTCTCTTTTTGAGAGTAGTTTTTTATCATTTCTCGACGACAAATCCCTTAAAATCTATCACTTTTCAAAAACCTCAAAAATCGCTCAAATTTGGCACAAAATAGCAGAATTTTGGACACTATAATTTTGGCATTTTCTCGACGAAGATTTCTAAATTATCAGGCAAAAATGGTGTACAATTTGGACACTAAAAAAGAGCACAAAGCCAAAAGTTCGATTCCTAGTATAAATATAGAAGTTGTTTTGTTCTCGACGAGAGCGTTAGCAACATAAGCAACATTATGTATCAAAAACTATAAAATCGCTCGGCAGAAAAATGGCAGAAAAACTTTTAAAGTTCTATTCCCATTATAGGAATCGAATCGGTATTTTATTCTGCCATTCTACATACTTTTGGCAGAAAAGTACCGCATAAAAATTGACTTGTAAATGATAGAATATCTTATGCCTAACCAAATAGAAAAAGAGCTGAAACTAGCCAATCAAAAGTTGCTGAAACCCATAAAGGGGACTAGTCTTGTAGAGTTGTCTTTAGATAACGTTGCTATTGTAGAGGCCATGATCCAAAACGATTCGGCTTATTTAAAGTCTGCTGATAAAAAGGCCATTCCCCGATATAATAAAAAGGGTAAAGCAGTTTATGCAGGATCTACCGCATATTGGATGACCCGATTAAAAGAAATCCTTGTAGATAAACAAAATATTGATAAATTTGAACACATTATCGCAGAAACGGTTTGTGCTGTTGATCGGGAGAATAGCACCCACCTTAACGCGGATGGTAAGGGCCGAGAAGAGCTTGTTGCGCGTATCTGCAGTTTGGGTAGGAAAGGTCTTTTGGAAAGTTTAAAAAGAGCAGATCATTCTCTTGTAGAAAAGATTGCCGAAAAGACATCTGCAATAAAACCTCGTCGGAATCTATCTTTCGCAAGTAAGTTTTGCCATTATGCTTGCTTTTATCTTTTTGAAAGATTACCAGAGCAAGACAATTATTCCATTTGCGATAATATCGTTAAAAAAATATTGCCTAGGTATGTGGAACATTATAAATTAACTTCACGCAACTTGGAATGTTATAAAGAATATCAAAAGACGATCGACGAAATTATTACGAAATCTCACTCTAAAATAAGTCGCAATGGTTTCGATCATCTCCTGTGGTACTATTTCAAGGGTAGAATTTAATCTGCCATAGTTCTTTACAAAATAATGTTGTGATGTTAGAAATGAAAATAAATTATCGTGAAATACGTTATTCCATAGTTGTAAGATAGAATTCTAACGATTGAATTGCATGTTTCATTTTCTAGCAGATATCCAATATTCGTACAATGCTTTGTTACAATTTCTCTTGCGGACAATAACAGATTTTGCTTCTCTAAATCCCACCTTCTGGAGAATGCTTTTATATATCTCATCAGATGGAACTGTTTGGTTATAAAAACTTGAATTTCCTACAATATAATGCACAGTTCCACCTTTCATGATGGTATTGTATACAGATTGCACGTGTTGGGCCATATCATCAAAATATTTAAGTACATAATTGGCCATCAATTTGGATGATTTATTATCGGAATTTGCAATTTTATCTGTAATGTCAAAAAGATAATTAGGTAATAGATTTGTTTTTCTATTCCATGAATTTAATTTGCTTGTTGCGCTTCCCCACGTTCCTCCAACCGTTTCCCAATCCATATCACTTGCGTCACTGGAAGAATGAATATAATCAAGCCAATACATATATGGTCGCAATTCTCTAATATACGAAATTCTATTCGGATATGGTGGCGAAGTGATTATAGTATCATATTTCTCTCGAATTTGTTGAGGTATAAACATGGCGCTTTGTTTATCAATACATGGTTGTACTTGGGGTTGAGTTTTAACAGTACTTACAATCATCTCGCAAAAAGACAAAAATAAATTATTCCCAAAATCTTCGGAAAATTCTGTAATATCTTTTTTGCTATTAGCGAAGGAAGTAGAAACATGATTAAATGAGGCATTGGAGAGGGTAATAACAAGACGACAAAAAGCAATTTGCAGAAGATCTGAAATTTGGGGATTTCTTACATTTTTAATCGAAGTTTTGATTCTGGCCAAATAATTTAATTGTTTAGCAGGCCACCATCTTTCTATGTTGTAAATAGGAGGATATGCACTTGGTGGCATAGTGTGGACATTCTGTACGATGCTTTCAGCTGTTTTGTAAAATGTTTTAATTATTCTTGGAGAATATATGGAACACTTCACCTTCGCGAGCCATACTAAAAATGGATTAATATCATATGCGAACGATGGAATTCCTCTATTTGCACAAACAAGTTCTGTAGTCCCAGTCCCCGAAAATGGTTCTAGCACACATGTCGGGATATAATCCAATTCCTTCAAAATATGTTCTACCATCTTTACAGAGTACGCAGGCGTTAATCTAAGCCAGCCGTGCCGTCCAAAGGATTTATTATATTTGAATGTAAGATATGAATTTTGTTTACAGCTTTCCATGATTACTCTGCCTTCATTAATTGATCAAGTATACGATGAATCTCCATTTGGAAATGTTTTTGATTGTCCGCTAAAAATGCAGCGAGATCGAAACCTATGATGTCTTTATAAAACGCATAGGTAGAATGATAAGGAGAATCACTTAAATATCCCTGCAATATAAGCCATTTCGCCTGACGGTATCTTGTGACAATATCCTCATCGATTTGCGCAGACATAACCATCAAACAAGGAATATAACCATTTGCATAAGCATTTGCCGCATTGGCAATATCTGCATTTTGACGTTTAGAATCCTTGCTTTTATATCCTTGTCTGACTTCAAAAACAATACCTGTCATGGCATTGCGAATAGTTTGAGGTAACTGTAATTGCTCCATAGCGCAATTTTTCCATTCCATTATACGCTGTTTTGCTGGAGAATCTGTAATTGAATTAAATATTATCCGTCCATCCAGTGATAAAATTCGCGATTTTCCATTGGGTGCTGAAACAGTATATGACCATTTGACCTCTTCTTCCGATAATCCTAAATAATCTATAAAAATCTCTCGAACTAATCGCTCGCAACCAGTTCCTATTTGGCGATACACACTTGTTATTCCTCCGGCTGCTTTATGGGCAGAATACATCAAAGAGTTATCAAGTCCAAGCCATTTATAAAAGACATCACGCCCATATAGGGACTTAAATTCTGCTAAGGAAAAGCCTCCATCTTTTGTATGCCCAAATTTCGGCGAATAATTAGCACATTCTCTCACTGGTGATATTAATATTTCTTTGTATTTATTTCTTCGTTCTTCAGTCACAATTATAACCTCTTTCCCAACACATAATAACGGAAAATCCATAACTATTGTATCAATTTAATCTGATACGTTGTAAATAATATCAATATGTAAAATTCTTAAAATAAATTCTCCAAATAAGTCTTTACAATCCTTTTCTACTGAATATTAATCATATTCTAATAATTTTGTGCTCTTTTATAGCGTATAATTATTATGCGACAACGTGTTGTCGTG
>ERZ1034626.760-NODE-760-length-22945-cov-4.765312_pt1 | contig 22945 bp, 8 predicted proteins | sample MGYA00520652_ERZ1034626 | MGnify/ENA primary metagenome ERZ1034626 (study PRJEB33766, sample SAMN09781765) | gut metagenome | biome: gut microbiome | host: Homo sapiens | place: Madagascar | study: EMG produced TPA metagenomics assembly of the PRJNA485056 data set... | reverse complement strand
GATCCTTCGAGGCTGCCAGCGTGATTTCAGCATTCGTGACGTTCGGCACATAGTTCACTGTTTGTTGCATCGAATCGCCATTTTCGAGGGTTGCCGTCACGGGAGTTCTTCAGGCTGAAATCTTCATCCACGCCCAGCGTGATTCTTGCGGAACCGAAGCGGCTTAACCAGTCTGTCATTACCCCTGAAGCCTGAGAAGAGGCCCATCCACGTGCTATGTTTGCCGCTTGCTCGCTGTTCATATCTTCGGCGAGCAGAGATCCAATTAGCTGTGAAGTACTGGCTATCTGTTGCTCAAGGTTGCCACTGCTGTTACCCGGCGGCGGGGTTAAATTTTTTTCACTAACTTGTGCCGGGACATCCAGTTCATCACCCGGGCGGACATTATCAAAACCTCGAGCAAACGTACGAAACTGGTTGAGTTGCACGTAACAGGGGGGTATCTATAATTTGTTGCACAGGACAAACATATCTGGCTTCTGTACAGAGTCTTAAATTTTGACCATAAATAAAACCGTCCCTGTCAAGCATGCATAGTTTATCAAGTAGGCCTCCCTCAAACTGCCTGAATTTTATTTTTCCATTAAAAGTTTGTATCTTCTTAAGTATCACAGGAGACTGGAAATAGACCGATAGTAGGATGTTGCCACTCAAGGCATGACGATAAATATCGCTAGGAGTAATTTTTTGTTTTATGGCTTTGGTAGTGATCTCAACTGCTTCCGTTATAGTGACCCATGTTGACATATAATGAGTTATAAGCAATGGCTGATATTTTTTTGACATAATATTATCTCCTTCTACACAACAATTCGTTCCTTTAAGGAAAAAGATTGGTGTCACAAGTATTTATCTATGATTAATTAGAGGGTTTATGACAGAGAAAAGGATGTATATTTCTGAGTAAACATGTACAGACCTATGGGGTGACTATTTAATGAGTAAATGCCGAATGATTTTCGGGGTGATGATTATAACTTGAGGAAAAATCCCAGCGTGGTTTGAGTAGTGTACCTGAGTGATATTTGTGTTATGTATGCATTGATTGCAGCGGAATAAATATAGTTCAGGCTAGTATAGTTTGTGGTAGCTATGAGAATATATAATCTATTTTACCTATAAAATAATTTATAGGTATGGGGTTGTTTTTTTAGGTTGTTTGTCTGTGCTTTTATATTCTGGAGGTGTGCCTTGTATATAGGATTGTTTGTTGGTTGTATTTTTTAATGTTGCACTGTTGTGAATTTTTATTTTGATATGATTATTTCTTTAGTATAAGGAGAGAAAGGAACGAGAAAGTTAAATCTATTTATCCTAATCGCAATTTCATTGTTTAAATAATCACTATGGATTAATATTTTTTGCGACTCAGCTGAGTTACTGGTTTTAACTAGTGGTGTAAAAGGGATACCTTTTCGGTATCCCTTTTACAATAATCAGAAGAAATCAATTCGCGTATTGATACCGACGGTGCGACCCATATTGACCTGCGCGACGTCGCTGCTGCCGTTCATGTAGCCATAGGTACGGTAACGACGGTCGAACAGGTTATCGACATAGACGGAAATGTTAATCCGTTCAGTCGCCTGCCAGCCCAGGCTGCTGTCCAAGGTGGCATAGGTGCCTTGCCGCAACTGGTTGTCGCCATCGAAATAATGCGGCCCGACCAGATTAACCGCCAGTCGGGGCATCAGTGCGCCATAGCGCGTATCAATCACGCCGTTCACGCTGCTTCCCGCGCCATAACGTGGTACGAACGGCACCCGGTTACCGTGATACAACTCACTGTCATTGGTGAATTCGGAACGGATCACGTTGCCATTGATATCCCATGACCAGCCTGGCGCAAACCGCCACTTCGCTTCAAGCTCAACGCCGGTGGCGTCGGCTTTACCCGCATTGCTTAATGTCTGCATCCTGACCGGGCCAGAGTAAAGCTGCATGTCTTTGGTGTGGGTATAAAACGTCGCGGCTTGCAGCGTGACGTCAGCGGTTTCGTAGCGGGTGCCAAGTTCATAGTTGATGGATTTCTCGGCGACGAACGGTTTGGCATCAAGACCCGCAGTAGGCACGATGTTGTACCCGGAAGGTTTATATCCCTGGGCTACACGGGTATACACTCTCCAGTCATCGGTCAGCATATAGCCTGCGGATAGCTGCCCGAGCACCTGATCGTCATTGTTCTTACCCTGGTCGCCAAACGGGTTGCCGAGCATGCTGCCGTGATATTGTGTACTGGATTTATCATGCGAGAAGCGCACGCCGCCGCCGATATCAAAACGATCGGTTAAATGCCAGGTCAGGTCACTGTATGCGGCCAGCGTTTCAGCGGTGGTATAGCCGGTACTGCTTAAATAAGGCATTGTCGGCATGTCGTAGGCTGAATTTAACTTCTCGCGGGTGTTCTGCCGGTACAGCCCAAACACCATATCAACGGTACGCGCATCGCCCGGGGTTGCGGCGCGCAGCTCCTGCACATCCTGATTCCAGCGCTGAGGCATATTGACGATTAACGAACTGGAAGGGAAGGTGCGCGAATAATGCTGCTGCTGCCAGGCGCTGATCAGGTTGAAAACCCAGTCATCGGTGGTGTATTTCCCACTCAGGGTTTGGCTGTCAGTGCAGCGCCGCATGTACGGGTCTGGTGAACCATCGCTGATCGACAGCTTACGGCCCTTAATATCATTCCATCCCACATAGGCATCCTGGGTGGCGCGGGTACATTCGCGTGAGGCGGCAAAGCCCATTTCCCAGGGCTGATCGTCCGGCGCCAGACGCAGTTTCACATTCCCTATGCTGGCGCGGGTGCCGCCTAAGTCATCGCTTCCCGTCGCGGGGTTAATCATGTCGCCGTCATCAACCTGGCGTAACAGGGTGACGCTGCCGTACAGCAGGCCATCCTGAATGGGGCCGCTCAGGTTGAACTTACTTCGATAACTGTCGCGGCTACTGACGCCGCCTTCAATATAGCCGCGCGGCGTGCTGTCCGGCTGCTGGGTGACGATGTTGATGATCCCGCCCTGAGCGCTTTTGCCATATAACGTTCCCTGTGGGCCTCGCAGCAACTCCACGCTTTGCACATCGGTAAGCGCCTGGATGGTGTTGGTGGAAAGCTGAGGGACGCCATCGACATACAGGGTGACGGCGGGGTTATAGAAGTCCTGCGCTGAAGAGACGCCGCGTAGCGAGATCGTCGAAAAAAGCATGTTGCCGCTATTTTCAATATTGAGCCCGGGCAATACTCTGGGGAGTTTGTCGCTGGCGGTGACGCCGGCGTCGCTTAATTCCGGCGCGCTGACAACAGTAGACGAGACGTTGTTGGCTGATGCCGAGCGGGAAGATTGTTTACTGGCGGTAACCACCAGCGTGCTTTCGTCTTGCTGTGAAGTCTGGGCATTAGCAATGGCGGGGAGCAATAATCCCCCCAAGGCCAGAGGATAAAGCCGTGTCATTTTCATTGTTGTGAGTCCCTGTAAGACGGCGAAACGCCAAAAATACCGACAATGGTGAATTGAAAATGATAACTATTTCTAATAGTGGTGCTACCCGAAACGGGTTTATTTCAACCTGTTTCGGGTCGGTTTGCGCTTATTGGGCAGAATGGCGATAACGGTCGACGGCGAGAGCCGTCAGGCGTTTTTTGTCTATCTTGCCGACGGCGGTGAGCGGCCAGTGGTCCAGAAACTCGATTTGGTCAGGAATTTTCCACGCGCTGAGCCCCATACGGGTCAGTTGTTGACGCAACTGCTGATAGTCAGTTGGCACCTGCTGCGCGATGATAAACGCGCAAATCCGCTCGCCAAGCAGCGTGTCCGGCGCGGCGACCACCGCGCAATCTTGCACTTCCGCTAAACGCAGCAGTGCCGATTCCACTTCAGCCGCGGCTATTTTTTCTCCGGCGCGGTTGATCTGCTCTTTTATGCGTCCCTCAACGTGCAGGTTCCCCACCTCATCCAGCCTGACATTGTCGCCTGTGCGGTAAAACCCTTGCGCGGTAAAGGCCTGCGCGTTGTGGGCAGGGGCGCGGTAATAGCCCGAAATGGTATAAGGGCCGCGCGTTAACAATTGCCCGGTTTCGCCCGGCGCGACGTCGTTCTCGTCTTGATCAACGATGCGGATTTCATCCAGAGGGGACAACGGGCGCCCCTGGCTGTGGAGAATGGTGGCATGCGGATCGTCCAGCCGGGTAAAACAGAGCAGGCCTTCCGCCATACCGAAAACCTGTTGCAGGGTACAGTCAAAGGTGGCGATAACCTGCTCAGCAAGCGTCGGGTCGAGCCGGGCGCCGCCTGCCTGAATGACGCGCAGCGACGAAAGGTCGCTGTCTTCCCACTCCCTGGCCTGCACCCATAATTGCGCCAGCGCCGGAACCAGGGCGACGTGAGTCACTCTTTCCTGCGCGATTAAAGGCATCACCTCATCACAGCTGGCGCTGTCGGTCAGCACCACTTTTCCGCCGCAGGCAAGCGTTCCCAGAATACCGGGGCAGGCCAGCGGAAAGTTATGCGCCACCGGGAGGACGGCGAGATACACGCTCTGTTGGCTGATGCCGCACAGTTCAGCAGAAGCGCTGAAGTTATAGCTATAGTCGGCATGTCGGCGCGGGATGAGTTTGGGCGTGCCGGTTGTGCCGCCTGAGAGCAACAACAACGCGGTGGCGGAAACATCAGGCTGCGGCCATGCCTGTCGCTCACCGTGAAGGGAGAAGAGCGGCGTAAAATCGTCGCTCACGGTCTCTCCAGCGACCAGAACATGACGCAAGCAGGCGTGTTTGTGCGCCATCTGTCGGGCCAGCGCTGCGTGGTTTTCCCCGTGAATAACGTAAGCGACGGGTTGCGCCAGCTCAATCAGCGCGTCGATATCCAGCGCCCGTTGCGAGGGCATCGCCAGCACGGGGATAACGCCCAGTCTTAACAAGGCGAACAGCAGGGTAACAAACGCGTTGTCGTTGGGAAGCTGCACAATTACATGCTCCCCCGAACGCAAACCCAGTGATGACAGACCTGCGGCAAGTTCGTCAACTTGTGCATCAAGCGCGCTGTAGGTTAACGACCCCTTTGCATCAACGACGGCAATTCGCGAGGCATAACGGGCCGCCCAGTGGCGCAACTGTTCGGCAATGGGTAAGGGATACTGTTCAATCAGAGATTCAAAGGAAGAATTCATGCGTCACCTTTCTGAAGTACTGGGCTGTTTTTGCAACGCGGTCATTGCAGAAAATGCGTGGGGAAAATGGCGGACAATCTGCGTAAAAAAGGACCGGGCTTGTTGAATGGGATAGAAATGATCGCCGTCAATCACCACCGGGCCTGTAACGTGGCTCAGCCACTGACGCCAGGCATTGACCTGCTGCCAGGAGGCTTCGCGATCGTGGCTGCCGCACAATAACAGCGCAGGCGTGCGCAGCGGCGGACAGACGTCGGGCGAGTCGTAGTGATAGCTCTCGGTGGCGTAAAAATCAGCGCGCAGAAGAGGAAGAAACAGCGACATTAATTCCTGGTTTTCCCGCAGTTCAGGAGAACATCCGCCAATGTCTATCAGCTCAGCGATAAAGTCGGCATCATCGCGATGGCTGAGCTGGCGTTCAGAATGCATATGCGGGGCATGGCACCCGGAAATAATCAGTCCTTGTGGCGCAAGCCCCCGTTGCTCCAGAAGTCGGCAGGTTTCAAACGCCACCTGCGCCCCCATGCTGTGCCCGGCGAGTAAAAGCGGCGTGTCAGGCGATACGGATGCTTCCAGCTCGTTCGCCAGCAGTGCCGCCAGTTGTGTAATGCTTCTGAGCGGTTCCAGATGGCGAAGGCGATCGCGCCCCGGCCAGGTCACCAGAGAAAGCGCGCAATCAGCCAGTTGCTCAGCTTGCCAGTGGCGAAACGCGCTACTGCTGCCGCCAGCGAAAGGGCACATGACCAGATGCGCAGTATTGCCGTTCCGGGCGGGCCACAGCGGGATGCACATTGCAGATTGCGTCACAGCGCCTCCTTATCATCATCGTTGTAGAAACCGGCTAACCGGTCGTGGTGCGGCGGCGTCAGGCGTCTGATCTCCGCATTGCCGGTCTTACGTAAAATCTGCTGCCATAAACGTGATAACGCGATCTGATGTACGCTTTGGCAGGCCGCTGGTGGATGTTCGCCCGCCAGATGGCTGCGCAACTGGTGTAGCAACCAGCTGACGCCCTCCGGCCCGACGGTTTCGCAGCAGTCGCGCCAGCTCAGGGGCGCCGCGCTGCGCGTCAGACCCGGCAGATCGCGCAGGATCTCCGGTCTGCGGTAGAGGCTGTGGGCGTTCTCCTGATGGTCTGCGACAAACAGGCTGGATGACCAGATGACGGGGCCGTAGCTCGCCTCCAGCGAAAGATGACCTTCCGGCCAGCCCAGCAGCAGGCGGTGCATGATAAGGCTATGCATATCTGGATCGTCAGGATCGAGATAGCGCTGAAGCAGCAGGCAGGCTTCTCCCTCCGGCCAGAAGAGTCTCAGACAGTGAAAATCGCTAAAGCTGCCAACCACGTCGCACTCCACGGCGGCGGCATCAACGCCCAGAGCCAGCAACAACAAATCCAGAGTGGAGTAGAGCAACTGTCGGCTGGTGGTGGCGTGGACTACCGGCGGCGTCTTAGCTAGGCAGCGACGCAGCTGCTGCGCATCGCGAAGCCATGTGCGTCCCGCGCGCGTATGCGGATAAAACGTGTTTACCCAATAGCAGCAGCCCTGTTCCTGCGCCAGCGTTTGTAAGGAACTGATGTCATCCGGGTGGAGGGGATGCTCCTGAATGACGTGTACGCCGCGCGTCAGAAAGTGTCTGGCAAGCTGCGTACCGGTTCCTCCGGCGACGGTCGAACGCACGACAATACAGGCGATATCCGGCATCCTGGTTATCTGTTCCGGCGAGGTATACAGCGGAATGCCAAACGCATGAGCCAGCTCTCTTGAACGGGCGCTTCCCTGCGCCAGCAGGCCGACCAGTTCCAGCCCCTCCGGGGGCTGCATAAAGGCATTCAGGTACATTTCGCCAAATTTGGCGCCCACAATCAGTACGCGTTGTTTTGGGGAGGCGGACGGCATCATAACGTGTTCTCCGGTTGCGTTGAGGTTGCGCAAAGCCAGCGCGTAATGTGTTGCGCACAAGCCTGAACGTGGGGGGCTTCCATCATGATTTGCCAGTGGCTGGCTTCAATCACAGCGTCGTCGGCGTTGTTTATCCAGCCCTGCCACTCGGTTTCTGCTGGCGTCCAGCGCGCGGGTCTCCCGGCGGCATACACCATGAGACAGGGGACCAGAACGCTTTCGCCCGGCGTATGCTCAGTCAGTAAACGCAGCAGATGCGCGATGTTGTCGAGCCACGTTTCTGCCGCTTGCAGCGTCAGGTTTTGCGACACCATACCGGCCGTTTTAGCGAGGCTGATAAAGTCGGCAAGCTGGCTGTCGGGCGTCTGCTGGTCGAAATGTTCGGGCAGTGCCAGAGGCGTTTGTCCTTCGATTAACAGGCGCAGCAGGGCCGCCCGGTTTTCGCAACAGAAATCCTGTCGGCACACGGGATCGATTAACACCATCCGAACCTGCTCGCCTTTGGCGTACAGGCGTTGTGCGGCGCCCGCCGCAAGAAACGCGCCATACGACCAACCCGCCAGCACATAAGGGCCGTGAGGCTGCTGACGACGGATGCACCCGACATACTCATCGATCATCTGGTCGAGCGTGGCAAAGCGCTGCGGCGATTTTGCTTGCAGGCCGAAAACGCGCCTGTTCAACGCGCTAGCGAGCGGCAGCCAGGCGCTGATATCGCCGTCTGAAGCGTGGAAGACAAACAGGGTTTCCTCACCGTCGCCCTGGCAAAGGGGTATCGGGTTGTCCTCTCCTGACGTAGCCGCCTGTAGATGGGCGCAGAAGTCGCTCAGCGTCGAATGGCTGAACAGATCCTGAAGGTTAGCCCTGGCAATCCCTCTCCGGTTTAGCTGCGCGACCATCCTTGTCGCCATCAGGCTGTCGCCGCCCAGTTCGAAAAAGTCGTGATGCCTTGCCACGGGGCGAGACAGCAGCGATTGCCAGAGTTCAGCCACCTGTTTTTCCAGCGCCGGATTCCCCCCGGCAACTGGCGTGGGTTTGGCTGGCTCAGTCGGCGCATCAGACGGGGCATGCAGCGGCGTAAATAACGCTTCTCTTTGCCGGATCTGTAAAATGGGCAGACCGGTGCCAAAGCGCTGCTGTAAATAGCGGCTCACGGCTTTTTTATCCGGGCGATTTACGCCAGGCGAACGCGCTACCAGCAGATGCTGGCGCAGCGGCGACGATTCCTGCGCGGGCCACGCCAGCTCGTTTGCAAACCCGGCCTGAACGAGAACCTCCTGCCATGCGGAGCGGGTGAGCATCGGTTTCTCATCCCGGCGGCGGAAATCGCGGTATCCGCTTAATCCCTCAATAAAGCCCACGCTCGCCAGCTGGAATACGCTGTTTCGCTCCGTCGCTTCAACGATCAGCAAACGTCCGCCGGCTTTCAGCAACAGTTTTAATCTGCGCAACGTCTGGACGACATGGCTGGCGTCGTGGAGCACATTGACGGCAACGATCAGGTCGTAACCCGCCTCCGGGTGGGCGGTGAAATCCAGCGGCTGGTTGATGTCGAACAAGGCATAAGACACCTGCGATTCATCATGGAAACGGGCTCTGGCGTCATTGAGGAACTGCGCGGAGACGTCCGTGAAGTGGTACGACTGCCGCGTGTTCCGCGTGGCCTTCAGCACCGGCGCGGTAGTGGCTGCGGTTCCGGCGCCAACCTCCAGAATCCGTTCTGCGCTGCACAAGGCGGCAATCTGCGCGGTATAGCGATTCAGACAGGCGCTGGCGGGGTTGTCGCGATACAGCGCGTCGGTAACGCGATGCTGCTCGTTGAACAGCAATTCCAGCGGAGAACACTGCCCGGAGAAGAGGGCGTCGTGCCGGGCGATGCAGGTTTCCAGATACTGCGCCAGCGCCTGGCTCCATTGGCTTTGCGGGCACGCTTCCTGAGGCTCAGGAATCTCGCTGAGCGGAATGCGGCAGCGCCAGCTTTCACCTTCGCGGATTAACCACTCTCTTTCCGTCAGACACTGTAGCCACTGGCGCAGCAGACGCTGGTGAGACGCTTGCGCGGACAGCGCCTGTACTATTGCGCTAAAGCGATGGGCGATCTCCGGCGTGGTAAACAGGCCGTGACGATTTAGCGTAGCCGCGATCCCCTGTAGCGCACGCGCCTCCAGCCAGCGCCAGGTCGCCTCCAGCTCATCAAGCTGCGCCTGCTCAGGCAACGGCAGCGCCAGTTGGGTAAGTTCGTGCTCATCAGGCATCGCCGCTGATGGCGAAGGATCGTCGGCCATCACGATATCCAGCGTCAACGCGCCCTGTTCGGTTATTTCCGCTCTGGCCTGCCGGATGCCGGGGTATTCGAGCGTCGCCTGCTCAATATCCCGCAGGTCGTAGTCCGCCTGCGCGTTCAGCGGCCAGCGTCGGCGGGGAATGTGCCCGGCGATGCCGCTGGCGAGAGTCTTCAGGCTTTCAGGGGCGGCGATGACGGCTTGCAGGATGGCGCAATAGTTATTAAACATCGCCTCGGCAGCGCCGGGTTCCAGCACGTTGTCCATGCAGTACCAGCTAAACATCAACTCGCCGTCGCTCTCCATGACCTGATGATCCAGCCAGACCTGCGGCGTTTGCGTGAATACATAGCAGGGTTCGCCGAACAGATGGCTCATCGCCTGATCGATAGTCATGCCTTCCAGCGTCATCCCCAGCATACTGGTAAACACTACCGGCATCAGCGGTTGACGTTGTGATCCGCGCAGGCGGCCCAGCTCACGGATCACCTCAACACCGTTCATTTCACTGTGCGCCATGTTTTGCCAGAGGCGCTGTTGGGTCTGTTGCATCTGCTCTTGCAACGTCACCGGCGCTGAGAAGTTAAAATCAACCAGCGTGACGGAGGTAAAATCACCAATTAACTGGTTGATTTGCGGATGGATCGGCTGGCGATTGAAGAACGTCAGGTTCAGCGTAAATGTTGTGGTACGGCTCCAGCGCTCAAGGGTGGCGGCAAACAGCGTGAGCAGCGCGGCAGACGGTGTGACGCCTTGCTGCTGCCAGCGCTGTTTCACGGCCTGCCATTCTGTCTTGCCGATCGTCGATTTGAAGGTGGTGAAGTGTGGCGTTTCCGGGGGCGTCTCAACCACCGGCAGCTCTGGCGCTAAGGGCAGTTGCGGCAGTTTTTCCTGCCAGTAATCCCAGGCATCGTGCCATGCCGATGTCTGTCGGCGCGCCTGTTCAGCCATCACATAATCACGGAAGGTAATAGCGAGCGGCGCCAGCGTTTCACCGCGCCAGACCTGCGCCAGGTCGTCCATCATGACTTTAAAACTCTGCACATCAAACTGCAAAAGGTCGAGGTTCATATGCAGACGGTAATGGCAATCGTCGATTTCGCTGACCACCAGCTCAAAAAGAGGCCACTGGTCGGCAGGCAAAACGCGATAGCTCAGTTCATGCCGCCGTTTTTCCAGCGCGATGCGCTGTTCTTCCGGGGAAAGCGCGCGCAGATCGTCACGCGGGATGTGATACTCCGGCGTTGTCGCCAGGATTCGCTGCTGCCCGTCGGCATCAACCACCATACGCAACATATCGTGGCGTGCGATGAGCTGGTTCCATGCTTTCTCCAGTATGGCGAGATCGAACTCATCGTGGCGTTTATCCCACTCAAACAGGACGTGACAGGCGACGCCGCCATAGCCAATGAGGTGGGTTCGCCCCAGCCAGTAGGCGTGCTGAATGGGCGTCAAAGGGAAGGGCGCATAACGCTCGTCGGCGTCGTGCCGCAACAATTCCGGCTGCGAAGCGGCAGGCGTCGCCTCTGGCTTAGAACAGATAAGCTGCGTGAGTCCATGAGGAGACAGATCCTGCCACGCCCGTTCCGCATTGATGCGTACACCCAGGTAGTGCTGAATATCGCTACTGAGTTCAAGGAAGAGCAGCGAGTCCATGCCGAGTTGCAACAGATCCTGCTTTGGATGCATTGACGCCGGATCGCTCAGCCTTAGCTGAACCGCAATCCGCTTTTTCAGCCATGCCATCACCGCTGTTTCATCGCTCAGGCTGCCGTTAAAGGCGTTGTCATCAGCAGGAGGAATGACCGGCGTTGCGGCTTTTTCTGTGGCGCTGATGTTAAACAGAGCCTGTTGTAACGGGGGCATTTTGTCGGTAAAAACGCGCATCGCCAGTCGCCACGGGGCGCCGCGCATCACCGCCTGTTCCAGGTGCCAGCAGCCTTCGGCATCGCTTAACGCGCCCATACCTCGGCTGGCGAGCGTCGCCAGCATTTCCGGCGTGGCCGCCCGACCGCTTTCTCCCCATGCGCCCCAGGCGACAGAGAGCGTTTTCGGCGCATCAAGGGTGGAAAACTGCTGGGCCAGCCCGTCCAGGTAGCCGCAGGCCAGCGCATGGGCGCTCTGACCCGGCGCGCCGAGGGTGGCGGCAGCGGAAGAGTAGAGAATAAGATAGCGTCCGTCGTGGTTGCGCAGGGTTTGCAACAGCTGGCTTGCCGCCTGCGCTTTTACCGCGAAAACGGCAGCCAGCTGGTGGTCATCAAGCTCCTGCAAGGGCGCGTCAGCCAATACGCCAGCGGCATGAATCGCTCCGGCAATGCCGCCGTTGGCCGCCAGATCGTCAAGAACCGTGGCCAGTTGCCCGGCATCGCCCACATCACAACGGCAGACGCGCGTCTGCCCGCCCTCCACGTCGCGTAGCCATGACTCATCCACGCGCGGCGCCAGCAGGGCGATGCGTCGCGCCCCTTTTTCTCTGAGCCAGTTCACGGCAAGGCGGCCTAATCCGCCAAACGCTCCGGTCACCAGATGCCAGCGGCTATCGCCGGTAAACACGTTTGCCGGTAATTCAGCGGCGCATCCCGTATTGGGCGCCAGTGAAGGGAGCCAAAGGGTGTCACCCCGTGCGGCGAGCCAGCGCTGTGATAGTGAGACTGCGCTCAACCCTTGATGCAGCGTTTCCCACGGGGTGTTTTCGGCGAGATCGATGGCGGCAAGCAACCGTTCCGGCTGTTCGTTGGCCGCGACGCGAAGCAAGGCCCATAGCGCGTGATGGGATGCAGAGAGTGCTTCATTTTCCTCGACTCGCCACGCGCGGCGAGTAACCACAATCAATCCGGCTGCGCTGGCGGTGAGCGCTGCTATCACTTTCTCCGCTAAGGCCAGCGTATCCTCGCTCTCCTCAACAATCATCAGTCGTGAAGAGGCGTGCGGATCGTGAATGATGCCGTATTGCGCCAGCTCGTCGCTGCGCGCAAGCGTACCGGCGCTGAAGCTAAAGGTAAGCGGATGGTCAATGCTGGCGACGTTGAGGGGCGTCCAGCGCCATTGATAATGCGTTTGCGGCGCAGGAAGAGGCTCGGCGGGCGATAGCGGCAGCCACTCGCCAGCAGGATGACGGGCTTCAACGCGCATCTGACCGCGGGAAAAGGCTTCGTTTTGCCAGCTTAAGCGAACCTTCCCCAGCCACTCCGGGGCGGCGACGGGGGGCGGTTCCACAGGCAGAGCGTCGCCATGACGCTGTGAAAGCAGACGCCAGGCCTCCTGCCAGCGGGCGTTAAACCGTTCGGGCTGACCTGCGCAATCAGACCAGTCGGCGAGATAATCACCGTTATCCGTCAGCGCCTGCCCCAACACGGGTTCTGATGGCGCGGTGAATGTTACGGCGCTAACCGCCTGACCGGGCAGCGTGGCGAGAATGATATGTTCGCTCATCCCGGCGGTCGGGCTGCCATCCTGCGGTAGCCACGCCACTTTGCTGAATCCGGCGTGGCGGCACTGTTGTTGCCACTGAGCGGTGGTGAGGAATAACTCACCTTCGCGGGCGTCGAGATCCTGTAGCGGAAGAACCAGCGGGCCGAAAACGAAGTCAAACAGACGCATTGGCTGGGTGATTTCGCGCATCAGCAGGCGCCCGCCCGGCTTGAGCAGGGGGCGCAGATTATCGAGCGTGCGGCCAATATGGCGGGTGGCGTGAATCACGTTCGCTGCCACGATAAGATCGTAAGACTGTGCTTGGAAACCCTGAGACTGCGCCTCTTTTTCGAGATCCAGCTCGCTATACTTCACAAAATCATAGTCGGCGAATTTCTGCTGGGCGCGACGGGTGAACAGCGCCGAGATATCGGTGAAATGGTACTCCAGTGCCGGAACGCCGTTGAGTTCCGGCAGCAGCCACGCGGTGGTGCCACCGGTTCCGCCGCCAACTTCAAGAATACGCAACGGCTGGCGGGGCTGATGCGTCTGGACAATGCCGCGTAATACCCCGGCGGCGATTTGGTTGAAATAGCGGCCAAAGCTGAATTCCTGATACAGCACTTCCACGCCGTCGGAGGCGCTTTGCGGGAAGATAATCGCCACCGGTTCTTCCGCGCCGCTCATCATTTCATATAACCGATCGCCGGCACGGGCGATGGTGTCGGGAATAGCCTGAAAACCTTCACAATAACCGGCAAGTTCCGTCAGCAGTGATTCCCGCTGTTGATGTTCAATGGGGCGGGCGCGGACGTATCGCCCGTCGGTGCAGCGGTAATCGCCGTCGACCACGCAGTTATTCAGCAGGCGCTGGAGTAGCTGCTGGTAGCGGGGCAGCAAACGTCCACGGCGCATGATGGTCATGGCGTCCACGCCGTTCTCAATGGCATCGCCGGTACAGCGTTGTACCAGTTGATCGACGTAGATGGCGTGCAGTCGCGTGGCGCACTGTTTAAGCGCTTCCAGGCGAGGGAGATCGAGCGCTGTCGCGGCGCGACTCGCCACCTCCAGCCCGGCAGACAGCGCTGCGTCGGCAGGCTCGCAGGCCGGGGAGACGCGCTCTTTCCAGTAACGCTCAGTATCAAACGGATAACATGGCGCAGCGATACGTTGTCCATCGCCCGCCAGCAGGTCGGCCCACGGTAGGGCGACGCCGGCAGCGTAAAGCTGGAGCAGGGCCTGATTGAGGACATCGCTCGCCTCTTTGTTACGCCGGGCGCTGGCTATCCAGTATGCGTTATCGCGGTATTCGCGCTGCCCGCAAGCAACCAACTGGGCATCGGGCCCCATCTCCAGAAAAACGCGGGCGCCGAGCTGATGCGCCACCTGAATACTCTGGATAAAACGCACCGGCTGGCGCATGTGTCGGCGCCAGTAATCCGCCTGGTTGAGCGTTGACTCATCAATGACGTCGGCGGTGAGCGTGGAAATAATCGGTATTTGCCCCGGCTCCGCGTGCAGTCCCGCGCAGGCGTCCTGGAACCGATCGAGTATCGGCTCCAGTAAAGCGGAGTGCGCCGCACCGGTTACGCTCAGGCGACGATAGTTAATGTCATGCTGCGAGAGCGTGGCGCAAAATACCGCGAGACGGGCTTCCGGCCCGGAAAATACCGTATGTTGCGTACCGTTGTTGGCGGCGAGATCCAGCTCAAACTGGCGAGCCAGCGGCATCAGCGTGTCTTCGTCTGCAAATACCGCCACCATCGCGCCGCTTGCGCACTGCTGCATTAGCGCGCCGCGCCGACAAACCAGTGGCATGACCTGTTCAATCGTATAGTGTCCGCAGACAACGGCAGCGGCAAATTCACCGACGGAATGCCCAATGGCGAAGTCTGGCTTCAGTCCTTCAGCACGCCAGTGCGCCGCCATCGCGATTTCAAACGCGACAATCGCCGGCTGCGCCCAGGCCATATTGTCCAGCTGCGCCGAATCGGGGTTAAACATCGCTTCGCGCAGTGACGGCGTGAGCATTTCGCTACAGGCGGAAAAACAGCGATCCAGCGTGTCGGCAAACGCCGTTGAGTGCTGGTACATCGTTTGACCCATCGTGCGCCAGTGCGAGCCCTGGCCGGTAAACAGCCACACCTGCTTGCCGCTGGCGCCGTGGCCGCTGTAAACCAGCGCCCCCGATTTCTCACCGGCCCAGGCTCTGAGCGCCTCGGCGGTTTCACGGTTTAATGGCGCCGCCAGGCGGAAGGGGAGATCGAGACGGCGCGCGTGCAGGGCTGTGAAGGCCAGAGAGCTGGCATCCGCATTCTCTCTCAGCGCCCCGGCATAATCCGTCGCCAGCCGCCGCAACGCGCTGTCGCTGGCGGCGCTGAGCAGCAGCGCGGTACTTTTTCTGCCGCTATCCGTATTGGGGAGGCGCGCGTTGAGCGCGTCGGGCAGCGAGGCGACGATCATATGGCAGTTGGTGCCGCCAATACCAAAGGAGGAGACGCCCGCATAGCGCATTTCGTCCTGCCATGCCTGTGCCGACACCGGTATGGTAAAGGGGCTCTCTTCAAGTTTCAGCGCCGGGTTGGGGGTGTGAAAATTCAGTAAGGGAGGAATTTGCCCGCGACTGACTGCCAGAACGGTTTTCAGCAGTCCGGCAATGCCCGCCGCGGTATCCAGATGGCCCATGTTACTTTTCACGGAACCGAGCGCACAGCGCTGATCCTGCGGGCGAGGCGCATAGACGTTGCGTAACGCTTCAATTTCAATCGCGTCGCCCAGCGGTGTGCCGGTGCCGTGGGTTTCAATGTAACCTACCTGCCTGTCGTCGATGGCCGCCAGCATTAACGCCTCTTCGATGACTGCCTGTTGCCCTGCGACGGAAGGGGCGGTATAGCCGACCTTTCTGTTGCCGTCGTTGTTGACCGCGCTGGAGAGGATCACCGAGATAATCGGATCGCCTGACAGCAGCGCGTCTCTCAGGCGACGCAGCACCACGCAGCCGAGACCGTTACCGGCCCAGGTGCCCTCAGCCGAGGCGTCAAAGGGACGACAGTGACCATCAGGAGAGAAAATCATTCCGGGCTGGTAGCGGTAGCCTGCCTGCTGGGGGAAAGAGAGCGCCACGCCGCCGGCAACCGCCATATCGGATTCGCCAGCGCGCAGGCTTTCACAGGCCAGATGCACGGCAACCAGCGAGCTGGAGCAGGCGGTCTGTACCGATAACGCCGGGCCGTGCAGGTTGAGTTTGTACGCGGCGCGGGTGGCAATATAGTCTTTATCATTACCCATCAGAGATTGCAGACCTTTTACCTGCGCGACTTCTGTCACGTTCAATGCTTCGCGACCGGGGTAGGTACTCATCCGGGAAGAGGCGAAAACGCCGGTCTTATGGGGGACGGCGCCGGGGGCATAACCGGCATGTTCCAGCGCATGCCAGACCGCCTGCAAAAACAGACGCTGCTGCGGGTCCATCGACTCCGCTTCCTGTCGCGAATAGCCAAACAGGGTGGCGTCGAAGCAGTCGGCGTTGTCTAATACCGTACCGATATTGACATAATGAGGATCGTCAATGATGGCGGCATCCAGACCGACGGCTAGAAGCTCTTCGCGCGTAAAGCGTCGGCTGCATTCACGACCTTCCAGCAGATTTTGCCAGAACGTTTCGCCATCCGGCGATTCAGGAAAATGGCAGGCGTAGCCGATAACCGCGACAGGTTCGCAGTCCGGGTAGTGTTGAGCGATCGATGCATCAATGGAATCTGCTGTCGGCGCAGAAGAGAAGCGCAAGTTATCCATAATCGGTCCCGTTTCCTAAGATTCACAAAGTCAATGGAACACCATGCGTTCTCGATGGCGTTCCGGGGAAAATCAGTTTGCTTCGCGCTATATCCGCCGCTGACGACGGCGAACAGGGCGAGGTCGTTTTGTTTTCTCCACCGTGGCGACGCCGGCCAGATAATCGGCCAGGGCAGCAGGAGAAGGGTGGGTGAAGAGGTCAAGCAACGTCAGGGTGGAAAATTCGTGACGTTGTAACAAAACGTGCAGTTGCACCAGATTCAGCGACGTTGCGCCCGCCTCAAAGAAGTTTTCTGCGGGCGTGACAGACTCGCCAACCACCTCGCGGAAGGCGTCGCAAATCAGGCTGACGGTGCTCTCGTCCGCCGCAATGTGTGGCTGAGAGTGCTCAGGGCATACGCGCGGTGAGCGCTCTGCGCATTGCCCTGCGTGTTTAACGGGAGGCACCAGCGCGGCGAGCGGCAGTTGCCAGCCGCTTTCATCCTCGGCCATTCGGTTTAGCAATGCGCAATACTGTTCAAACTGGCGCTCCACCTGCCCGGCAGGAAACAGCGCGGCGACAAAATCCCAGTTAAAGCGCAGTTCGCCTTCGGATTCATAAATCTGGTGATCGAGCCAGACCTGCGGCGTCTGGGAGATGCCCCAGACCGGTTTGAGCAGATTACGCCGGGCGAGGAAGTTATCCTGCTCAAAGCCCAGTGCGCTGGTAAAGACGACGGGCATCGGAACGGCAGGCACGTTTTGCCGTTGCGCCAGTTGACGCATCACGCGGATGGCTGACACATCGCGGTGGTTGAGGTTCTGGCTCAGCCGCTGCTGTAGTGACTGCGCGCTGTGCAGCCAGCTTTCGCCGGGATGCCAGCTCAGCAGCATCAGCGAGGTGAAATCGCCCAGAATCTGGTTGATTTGCGGGTGCAGCGGTCGCCTGTCGAAAAGCGTAAGGTTAAGCGTGAACTCAGGCTGTGCACTCCATGCAGAGAGAACCGTTGACCACACCGACAACAGTACGGCCGACGGGGTGAGATGGGCGTCAGCCGCCCGTTTTTTCAGCCGATGCCAGCGCGTGCTGTCCAGTGCGCCGTTCAGGCGGGCGAAGCGCGGTGTTTCAACCTCCTGAGGCAAGCAGCGCAGCGGCAACGCAGGCGCCGGAGGAATATCATCAAGCTGCGCCTGCCACCATGCCAGAGAATCTGGATTGGGTGACTGTAGCGAGGGTTGTTGCAGATAATCCCTGAAGGTGACGGGCAGCGGCGGAAGCAGCTGTTGCGGGTAGCGGTAGCCGTGCTCCAGCTCCGCCAGCAGGATCTGCATGCTCAGACCGTCAAGCAACAGGTTATCTAGACACAGCCACAGGCGGGCAGGCATCCCGTCCACGTATCCGACCTGGAGATCGAATACCGGCCACACTTCGGGGTTGAGTACCTGATGCGCCAGTTTTTCGCGCACCCGCAACGCCTCTTCAGGCGTATGGAGGGTGTGTGCGGGTATCACCCAGGGGGGCGTCTGTTCGAGCACCTGTTGCTGTCCATCACGCACGATGGCGCGCAGCATATCGTGGCGGGCGATTAATCGGTTCCAGACCGTCTCCAGCCGGGTGAGGTCCAGATCGGCAATTTCAAATTCAACAAAGAAATGTGAGCCGACGCCGCCCAGGGCAAAGCCCGGCTGACGCCCCACCAAGTAAGCCTGCTGCACGTCGGTAAGCGCAAAGGGCTGGTAGCGATCTTCAGGGGAGTGGACGAATGGTTGTTCGACCGGGACGTCGGTTTTCCGCAGCGTGGCGGCAAAATCCGCCAGCCGGGGATGATTAAACAGGTCGCTTAATTGCGCTTCATCACCTGCTTGATGAAGTTGCCCGGTCAGACGGGTCGCCAGCAGGCTATCGCCGCCTTGCTGGAAGAAGTCGGTTTCTCTGGTGACATTGCCAGTTGATAAGAGTTGCTGCCAGAGGGTGGCAACCTGTTTTTCAATGTCGCCCTGGGGTAAATCCGCTTCGGCCGGGTTTTCCGCTTCAGGGGTATGACGACGCTTCAGCGCCTGGTAGTCAATTTTCCCGTTAGCCGTCAGCGGTAAGGCGTCGAGGAAGACGATCCGTTGCGGCACCATCCACCCCGGCAGACGCCCGGCGAGGGCGGCCTGAAGTTGACGGGGATCGCGGCGCACCTGCCTGTCAGGACATTGTACGAGGAAGCGTTGTAACCCCGCGGCCTCATCGCCATGCTGACAGTTGAAGCCGGCCGCGCTAAATAATGCCGCCCAGTCGGCGCTGTTATGCAGCAAGGCCTCCGGCTGCCCATTGGTTAACAGGAGCGTGCTGAGTAGGGCGGACGGCGTTAACTGGCGAAACTCCATCACGTAGAGCAGCGCGCCGGGAACGGCAAGCTGTTGTAATGTCGCAAGGAGCCCGGGATCTTCCGGCAGCAGACGATGTAGGGCGTTATTAAGCCAGATAATGTCCGCCGAGTGAGCGTGCGCCGCCAGCGTGTCTGCATTCCAGAGGGACAGACGGGCGCCAGGCCAGGGGGCGAGCCTCTGCCGGGCGCTCAGCAGCATCTCCTGGCTCTGCTCAAGCCCGACATACTCAATCTGTCCGGCGTGGAGCTGTGCTAACAGCGATTCTGCGGCGCGGCCAGTGCGGGTTCCCACCTCAAGCAGGCGTACAGGGCGCTGTAAGCGCTGTGCAAGCTGTTGGCAAATTGTCGCCAGTTCCTGAATATACGGGGCGCTGGCCGGATGGTTAAAGGCCAGGCTTTCCGGCGACCACTGCGCGTCGTTCAGTAACGACAGTTCGTTACGGGCACCGCGAAGAATTTGCGATAACGTTAAATCATGTCCGCTGAAGTGCGGGTGCTCATCCTCGCGTTCTTCACCAGCGCAGACCTGATAACCTTCAGCAGCGGGCTTCAGTCGCCGTTGTGTCACCAGAAATGCTAACCAGCGTTCCACCACGGCCTGCCAGCGCGGCTGGATAGCGAGTGAGTTCATCAGGGGGAGAGGATCGGCGCCAGCGGTGTGACCCGGCTTCAGTTTTAGCAGGCGATGCTGAAGGAAATCGGCTACCTGTTCTGCGGAGATCTCTGGCGAGATGGCGCAACAGGGCAACGTTCCCGCAAGCGTGTGCCACGCCTGCGGCAGTGCCGGGTTCCGATGATCGGTAACGCAAAAAGCCTCGCCCTGAGGAACAACGTATGCCGCCAGCGTTTTTTCTTTTTCGCCGATCGCCAAAACGGTTGCTTGTTTCACCCCCGCCAGCTGGCTGAGCGCGCTTTCGATTTCGCCCAGCTCGATGCGATATCCTCCGACTTTGACCTGCTTGTCGCGACGACCGAGGAACTCGATTGTGCCATCTGACCAGTAGCAGCCGAGATCGCCGGTGCGATACCAGCGCTCGTCCGGGAGCGTCAAAAATTGCTGCTCGCTACGCAGGGGATCGTTGAAATAGCCTTCCGCGACCCCAATGCCGCCAATCCATAATTCACCCGGCACCCAGTCAGGGCAGTCCCGGCCCTGTTCATCCACCACCCGGTAGCGTTGGTTGGTTAGCGGAAAACCGTAAGGGATGGAGCGCCAGTGGGCAGGGACGTCGTGAATTTCGCAGGCGTTAGACCAGATAGACGCCTCGGTGGCGCCGCCCATCGCGATAAATTGTCCTTGTGGCCGGAAGGCCCGATAACGGGCGGGGAGGTCAAGCCCGATCCAGTCGCCGGAAAGCATCACTGCGCGCAGGTTTTCCGGCGTGGCGTCGGCGAAACCTTCACACCAGGTCAGCAGCATATCGAACAGCGCCGGGACGCTGTTCCAGAGCGTGACCTGATGGCGCTGGATCAGCTCACACCATGCGTGAGGATCGCGCCGTTGATTTTCCATCACCATCACCAGCGCGCCGCCCGCGCGCAGTACGCCAAAAATGTCGTAAACCGATAAATCAAAATGTAGGGCGGAGAGGGCCAGCACCCTGTCATGCGGGCCAACCTGATAGCGGGTATTGATATCGCAACAGGTGTTAAGCGCTCCCCGGTGAGAAATGACTACCCCTTTCGGCGTACCGGTAGAGCCGGAGGTGTAGATAATGTAGGCCGGTTGCGTGGGGGCGCGTACTACCGGGTTGGCGATCGGCTCCGCCTCAATGGCCTGCTGCCAGGCAAGGGCGGGAATATCGTCTGACCCGGCGCTGGCGTCGTGCTGACAAATGAGCACTAGCCGGACGCTGGCGTCAGCGTAGATTTTCTCGCGCCGTGCGGCAGGCTGATCCAGCGAAACCGGAACGTAAACCGCCCCGGCCAGCAGGACGGCCAGAACCGCAACAAGTTGTCCTGCGCCTTTCGACATCGTGATAGCCACATTATCGCCGGGCTGAACCCCGCACTCGATTAACCTGCCCGCGCAACGGCGGGCAAAGTCTGTCAGCTCATGATAATTCCACTGATAACGCATGTCCGTTACCGCCAGCGCCTGCGGCTGTTGCAGAGCGATACGGAAAATGCCTTCATGCAGCAAGCCTTCGGGAATGGGGGCGCCGGTGGCGTTGACCCGTTCGCGTATCGCGCGCTGGCTGGCGGGCATCATATCTGCGAACGGCTTTTGCCAGGCGCTTTCGTCATCGCAGAGTTGGTTAATCAACTGGCAGTAGGCGTCGAACAATGTTTCGACTAACGCCGGAGGGAACAGCGCGTCGTTGCTGTCCCATTGTAGCCAGACCTCGCCGTGATGCTCAAACGCCAGATGATCTATCCAGACCTGCGGCGTTTGCGAGATGCCCCATTCCGGCTCGCCCAACGGCGATTCTGCGCGGCTGCTGTAGAGGGAACGCCCCAGATTGCTGGTAAATACCACCGGGGCGCCGTGGGGGTAGCGCTGCTGGCGTTTGAGTTCACGGAGTAATTCGACGCCGGACCAGTGGCGATGCTCCCAGTCCTCCGTAAACGTGAGCTGGTTTTTACGCGCCAGGTTGCTGACGGTATCGCCATCGCAGGCGGTATCCAGCAGAAGAATATTGGTGAAGTCGGCAAGCATCGCGCCAACCGCCGGGTGCAGCGGCTGTCGGTCGAATAAGGTGATGTTAAGCAGCAGACGCGTCAGGCCGCCCCAGCGAGCCAGCACGGCAGAAAAACAGGTCGCCAGCGCCATTGTCGGCGTCACGCCATACTCGCCGGCCCGGTTGCTAAAGGCGTGCCAGCGTGTTGCCGGGACAATCATGCGGCGTCGGGTATTACGGACTTCACGTAGTGTGGCGGGTTCGCAGGCCAGCGGCAAGACGGGCGCGGGGGGAAGCGTCGATGCTTTCGCCAGCCAGTAAGCGCGCGCGTCGTCTCTCAGTGGTTGATTGATCTTCTGCTGGTGCAGCAAATACGAGCGGAAATCATAGCGGGTGTCGATAGCCGGCAACGATTCTCCGGCCAGCAGGGCGTTAAGCTCATCGAAGAAAAGCGTAAAGCTGGAGGCATCCATAATCAGCAGGTCAATATTGACATGGAGGCGGTGGCGATTGTCCGGCAAGAGCGTCAGCTGAAAATCAAACGTTTCGCCGATTTCCACGCGTAAAAGACGGTGGCTCAGGCGCTGGCGCAGTGCGTCCAGATAGGCCTGGCGGCTTTCAGCGTCGTTATGGCGTAAATCATGAACGGTGACGCCGTTCCAGTAAGGTTGCGGTAGCCAGACCTGCTGCCCGTCGGGGCGAAAGGCGATATGCAGCATTGGGTGGCGTTGCAGCAAGGTCGTGATGGCCTGCTCCAGCTGCGACGCCGTCAGACAATGGCCTTCAAACTCCTGATACAGGTGGCAACCCACGCCGCCAAGCGTCTGCCCCGGCATGCGGCCCGTCAGGTAGGCGTGCTGTACTGGCGTCAATGGGAAGGGGGTACTTTCGGTCATGTTCGGCCAGGATGATTCGTCGGGCGGCGTTTCTTCTTCTGCGTTCTCCGGCGACCGGCTGAGCATTAACTGGTTCCATGCCGCCAGCGTGGGGGCGGCATACAGCTCGCGAAGGGTAAGGCGGTAGCCATTTTTACGAAACCAGTGTAACCATCTCATCAATCTTATGGAATCCAGGCCGGCCTGGATCAGGTTGCTCTCTTCATGTAACTGCTGCGGCGTTAAATTCAGTTCCTGTATGAGCCGCTCGCGTAATTGTTGGTAATCAGCCGCGTGGCGGTTGTCCGGTAACAGCGAATCCTGAGATGGTGCGCCAGAAATCATTCTTCCTCCTGATGACACGTCTTACCGAAAAGCATTACTCATATGAGAATAATAATTATTAACAATTGGATGCTACCCGAAACGGGTTTATTTATGCCCGTTTCGGGTTGGTAACAGGCGGAAAGAACAGAGGCCCGGATGGGGTATCCGGGCCTCTGTCAGGGAGGAGTTTAGGGGGGCGCGCCCCATAAG